>Ga0180431_10005110_pt1 | contig 16116 bp, 14 predicted proteins | sample SS_ome_11_FD_132459 | JGI IMG/M metagenome (GOLD analysis project Ga0180431, IMG submission 132459) | Hypersaline lake sediment archaeal communities from the Salton Sea, California, USA - SS_1_MS_1 metaG | ecosystem: Environmental > Aquatic > Non-marine Saline and Alkaline > Hypersaline >... | reverse complement strand
GGATGCGCCCGAAGGCTCCGGTACCGTCCTTAGCTATTCCGCCTACATTGATACCGGCATCCCCGCGCCGGAATCTTTGGCGAGAAAGGTAGCAAAATCGGCACTGCCCGGAGTGGTAAAAAACGTACGCAAACGTATCGAGAGTGGCGGAACGTGGAAGAAAGCGGAAGGTTCCTGAAAACATTATAAATTGATAGCATTGCGTTAAATCAAAACCGTGTTATCTTTTTAAAATAAATAACAACAAGGGGAAAGGGATAAGAAAATGTGTGAATCCAACGCTTATTTTAAGGGTTCGGAAGAAGAAGAGTTGCTCATGAAGGACGTGAGTGTACTTACATCTTTGCCGGACGGTAAAATCCGCCTCGAAACCATCCTCGGCGATGAGAAGATCGTAGACGGAAAGATTATCCAGATAGACTTCGAAACTCACAAAATATTGCTGGGAGAATAATTTTCGCCACCCAACCGCCGTCGTCTTCGGCAATCTCGTTGTTTGAGCAGGAAGTTTATCAAGGATTGGCTGCGGGGCGAGTTTGCGTGAAAAAAGTGCTTAAAATGATAGCACGAAGTGGAAAAATTAAAAAAAACCGGTATTATCGAGGAATAAGTTGATGTAGGGGTAGAGATATGAAAAGCCTTGAAGAGATGGTCAAAGAATTACCGCCGGACTTAAGACAAGAAGTTCAGGATTTTGTGGAGTTCCTTCAAGAAAAGAAGGCTCGAAGGAAGCAAAAAAAGCTTCGGCTGAGTTGGGCTGGCGCATTAAAGGATTTACGCGAACAATACACATCCTTGGAACTCCAAAAAAAGGCCCTTGAATGGTGGAGCGACTAGTGTTCCTTGTGGATACTAACGTCTGGCTGGAACTCCTTTTGGAGCAAGAAAGAGCCCAAGAGGTACGTCAATTCTTCCAAGATAAAGAGGCGGCTGATATCTCCATAACTGAATTTTCTCTCTACTCGATTGCTGTCATATTATCTCGGCTGAAAAAAGATACTATCTTCGAGGATTTTTTATCAGACACCATCGAGGATTCAGGTATTTCAAGAATCGTACTTACAGCCACAGACCTCAAAAGTACAATTGCGTTGCGGCGGCGATTTCGTTTGGACTTCGACGACGCATACCAGTATGTCGCCGCAGAAAAATACAACCTGACCATAGTAAGCTTTGACCGCGATTTTGACGGCACCGAGCGGGGAAAGAAAACTCCCGCAGAAATCTTAAAAAAATAGACGTTTCTATTTTCCTGAATCCGCATATTCCACCTCCGTAGCTTCGGCAACTGATCCTTTTAAAAGGATTAGGCAGAAAAGCTTCTTAAGGGTCGGTCATGTAGCGTGCGAAGTTTGCAGTTTTCATTTGTTGGAATAGTTGAATATCCGCCCTGAGTTCGTTAAGATTAAGTGAGACCGCAAGTGAACCATGACGCGACAAGTAGCAATTTTGATAGTCGTTTTTTTCATTTGCCTCCTTGCTGCGGGTTCAGAAGCCGATTGACGGGTCAGAGCTACCTACGGAAGAGGCATTATTCAAGTATGGGTTAATGAAAACAATAGCCGACATGTCAACCTGTTTGAAATCGAAAACCATGACAAATTAATTGGAAAGCAAGAATGTCATGACACGGACGTTGTTTATCGGCATTGACGGCGGGTTCAGTAAAACCGAAGCAGCCGTAATCAATGAAGAGGGCGCGCTATTGGCTTTTACGCGTGGTCCCGGCTCGGCAATCAGGGGAATTCCGTCAAAAGACGAATGTAAATCGCTGCTCGAACGCGCATCCGAGGCCTGCGATCAGGCCGGTATATCCATAGAAGACGCGGCCATGTGTGGGATCGGGCTGAGCGGGATCGACTTCCCCAGTGAGTTTGAAGGCCAGCACGCAAGGGTGTCAGAAAGCCTTGGAATTGCGCCTGAGCGGCTGACGCTGGTCAACGACGGTATCGTGGCCCTGTGGGGGGCCACCAACGCCGAGGCGGCGGCGATTGTTCAGCATGGGTCCGATTTTACGGCGGCCTATCGCAATCAATTGGGAAACGAAGTTCTCTTCGGCCATCTCAATGTCGGAGGTATCTTTGACATCCGCCAGGAACTGGTGAAAGCAGTCGGTCGTATGATTGACGGCCGCCTTCCATACACGGATTTTACGGAAGCTGTTTTAAAACACTACGGCATTGACTATTCCGATGAGTTTGCCGAGAAAGCATACCGTCATCATATTAACAATAAACTGATATTATCGACGCCACCGCTGATTTTCGACGCTTGGCGGCAAGGAGACCCAACGGCAACCGAATTGGTACAAAAGGCCATGGAAGATTATGTGACTGCCGCCGAGGCAATGATTAAGCGGATGCAAACCGATGATGCGGTAGTCTTTTTCGGCGGAGGCTTGATTGATCAGGGGGGCGATGCCCTGCAGGCGCTGTTGGCTGACAGGTGGCGGGTCGTCTGTCCCAGAGTCCGAATGGATTCACCACGGCTGAGGCCGGCCTTGGGCGCGGCCCTCATGGCCGTTCATGCGAACGGCCTTGACACAACCGTCTTGTTTGATATTTTGGCAAAGGAAAAAATACTTTGAGGCGCTTGACACGATACGCTTGCCCAGTGGAAGTGTATGTTAATCCCGTTGAACTCGGTGAGACTCTCGCCAACGATGTGGCCTATATGATTCAAGCTGCCAATGACGATGATAGGTCATTTGTACTCGGCTGTCCTGGTGGGCGAAGCGGAGTGACAACCTATCATGCGTTAGGAGTGACCGCTACCAAGCGGGGACTGGACCTGAGCCAACTGATCATCGCCACGATGGATGAGTATGTGATGGCCAAGGGCACGGATTTCGTGAAATGCAATATCGATTCGCACTATAGTTGCCATCGGTTTGCTCTTGAACAGATACAGACCGTTCTCAACCAAGGCCTGCCCGCCCCGAGTCGTATCCCGGACGCCAACGTCTGGATACCTGACCCGGCTTGTCCGAATGACTACGACAAACGTCTTGAAAATGCCGGTGGTATCGACTTATTCATCATCGCCTCGGGCGCCAGTGACGGTCATGTGGCTTTCAACCCGCCGGAAACCTCTCTTTCCAGCAAAACCCGCGTTGTAAAGCTGGCTGAAACGACGCGCCGCGACAACATGGTGACGTTTCCCGAATTTACCGATATCAGTGAGGTTCCTTCATATGGAGTCACTGTTGGGTTAGGAACAATTTGTGATCTTTCCAGAGAGGTCGTGCTCATCATTCACGGGTCTGACAAAAGAGCTGCCACGCGCCGGTTACTGGGATATACCGGATTTGATGAGGCTTGGCCCGCCAGTTGTGTTTTCGAGGCCGGGAATGGCCGTATCCTGCTGGACAATGCCGCTGCAGAAACACTTGGTGATGAGACCGCCTAATAAGATGTTATATGGCAGAAGAATCTAAATACGATAAAAAGATTTGGATACCGATTGTTCCAGGCCTAAGATGGCTTTATAACAAGCTATTAATGATGGTGGTCTCCCCACATCTTGAAGATGCGGGCGGAGATACAATGTTAGCGACGGACATGGCTTCCGAGTCTGTGATGGGAGCTTCAAACTACGCCACAGCGCTCGGTAACGGCAGATTGTTTGTGGAAGTTTCGCCATGGGCCGAGTTGACAGTCTTCCGATGGCCCAACCCAACCTATTCGGACCAACTGCGTTACTTTACCCTGGCTAACGGCACCAGCCTCAAGGTAAAGCCCGTGAGGAGGGGAAATGACGCGCCCTCCAAGGACTGGAGTCGCTATGGCCGACCTGTAGAACCCTGTCCGGGTCTTGGCTCGTCAGGCGGTGTGATAACCACGAACGGCAAGACTCTATGGTCGCACGATCCGGTATGGAAAAGCTCCCGCCGTTTCGAGCCGGAAGATGGAACGGTCCTCCTTACTAAGCTTGAAGACAGTGGCATAAATATGCTGGTGGAAGACTTCATTCATCCGAAGTATGACTTGATGGTGAGAAAATTCACACTCGATGGGCCGGCGGAAAAGTTCGTATATCATTCCACCTTTGCTCCCTTCATGGCCGAACCCGGAGAATACATGAATAATGATCCAAAAAGAGCCGGTTTCGCTGCGCTGTATCTTAAAGAAGATGACCTGATAATACACTTTAAACCCCATGAGAGTTCAGATTTACGCGTTAAGAAAAACCGCGAAGTGATCCTGACTGCCGCAGACCTTGATAATGCATTTCCAGGGGGTGGCGTGTTCATAGCCTGGGGGTTTGGAACGGCTAGTGACGAACATCATGTGGGTTCTGACCATTGCGAAAAGTACAAAAAAGACGCCCCGCAATACGTTTACGAAGCCGCACGGGACGACGCTCTAAACATGAACGATTATTACGAGGGCAAAGTTGATGCCAAGCTTGCGAAAAGGCTTGAAAGAAACGAGAACCAAGTCACGGTTTATATCGCTATTGCCACCTCCGCGGCTGAAGCGATGGGGATAATCGAGCGGGCTAGGAAGGCCGAATCGGAGCTTAAATCGGAGACTGTGAACCATTGGCTCGGCATCTCGGAAAAAATTCGAATACCGGATGAAGCGGGAGAAAATAACTTGCGTGTGGCGAAGAGGTCACTCCTGAATCTTATTCAGGGACAGGACAAAAAAGGCGGATGTATTGTTGCGTCGATATCGAGACAGCCCGCCTACAATTTTGACTGGCCCCGAGATGGCGCATTCTTCGACTTGGCCTTGGATATGGCCGGTTTCCCGGAATTAGTGGACTTACACCATGAGTTTTACAGACGGACGCAGTTCGATAAGAGTTTCGGATTTGCGCCGGCAAGGATGGTTAATTTTCAGGCGCCTGTTTTTAAGCCTTCAGGACACTGGCCCTCGAATATGGCGGCGGATGGATCAGTCGGCTCTGTCCCAAAATTCATTCATTTCGAGATAGATGAAACCGCGCTCACGGCATGGAACATGTGGAGACATTGGAAATGCCTGCCTGACGAACAGGCGCGAGAGTACTCGGCTCGCATGAAGTCAACACTGGAGGCCGGCGCCGACGCCCTCGTGGACTACGTGGATATCAAGAAAGGCTGGACCAAACCTGCGTTTGAAGATGATAGTTTCCTACCCGGCGCCACACTTCATGGAGTGACATCGGTATTGGCCGGTCTTGCCTCCGCATGTGATGCGGGACCCCGGTGGAGCATCGATCAAGGCAGGTACGGTAAGTGGTGTGAGGCCGCCGAAAACTTATGCGCAGGAGTAAGGGCAAGGATCGGCGACCCCGAGGTGCTTAAAAAATCGGGTTGGAGGGGAATAGCGTGGGCGTTGTGGCCGGCGCCCGTCTTTGAGAACTACAATGAGCCGGAAGCCGCAGCAGTCAAGAGGATACTGGCAGTAAAAATCAAGGAAAAGATGAGCAAGAACACAGCGGGGTTTGTCTATCTTGGTGAAGATATTTTCACTCTGGCCCTGGCGGACCGAGAGCAGGGAGAATATCGGGAACTGTTGATCGATGCTCTCAAGTTTTTTACCGGCGAGATCCCCTTCCCGGGAACGGATTGTTATGGAGAAGTTACCGTATGGGTTGATGTGAATGGTGAAAAGGTTTCCCAGCAACGAACCAGTATTCCCCATATTTGGAACGGGGTGACAGTGTACCTTGCTGTCATGGCCATATACAACCCCGAAGCATTTGACCGGATGAAACCACCGGCGCCGAATTTGGCTCTTGGGGCCGGCCGATAATCAAGAGAGGCAATGGATGCAGACGGTAATAATATTAAAAGCCCGTTGCGGAACTCATGAAGGGCGCGAGTATATTCGCACCTTTGCCGGACGGAAAAATCCGCCTCGAAACCATCCTCGGCGATGAGAAAATCGTAGACGGAAAGATTATCCAGGTAGACTTCGAAACTCACAAAATATTGCTGGGAGAGTGATAATCCGGAGAGGATAGGGGCGGTTATTTATTTTCGGCGAGTAATTTATCCGCTATTTCCGAGGCCGCAAGCCTGAGTGATTCGTCGGCTTCGGCCGCCGGTATGCTTTTCATGTCGGCTTCAATAGCTTTGGCGCTGTAAGGCAAAAATCCAAGCACGGGCACATCAAGAGCGTTTTTCTCGATAAATTCCCGATCTGAATCGTTACGTACCTTGTTGCCGACGATGGCGATGCCGGTAATGCCTATATCGGCGGCCAGTGTTTTTATTCTTTCGGCGGTTTCAAACGATCTTCGCCCAGGCTCGACCACGATGATAAGGCGGTTAACCGCGCCCGAAGTGCCGCGGCCGAGATGTTCGACGCCGGCCTCCATATCCATAAGTACCACCTCATCGCGAGACAGCACCAAATGAGTAATAAGGTTTTTCAGCAAAACGCTTTCCGGGCATACGCAACCCGAACCGCCGCCTTTGACCGTACCCATAACGAGGAGGCGTATACCGTTCTTCTCGACGCTCAACTCGTCCGGCAAATCTTCCACCTTCGGGTTCATCTTGAAGAAACTGCCGAACGCTCCCACCTTGGCCCCGGTACGCTCTTCGATAAGCTCCTTCATTTGCGCCACGGGGATTATCTTATCCGCATCGGGGAATCCCAAAGCCCCCGCCAGGTTCGGGTCGGGGTCCGCGTCCACTATGATGACATCCATGCCGCGTTCGCGGAAGGCTTTTGAAAGAAGCGCCACCAACGTTGTTTTGCCTACTCCGCCCTTTCCTCCTATGGCGAGTTTCATGATTTCCCTTCCATTGATGCTTTCAACATTTTAATTGCCGTCATACCGGCCAGCATGGTAATATCCTCTGCGGGCAGGTAATCGGTTATCGTTTCATCGAACAGGCACGCCGCCTGCGGCTCGAACTCATCATCGCCCTTATAGACGATATAAATAATATCCACGCGGGGCAGGGCGGATACCAGAACCGCCGCGTCGCCGCCGTCGCAAGGAACACCGTCGAAGCGGGCCGCTGCGGAATGAAGCAATTGAGGGTTCGATGCGAATGCCGCCAGCAATGGTTGATGAACCCTTGCGACGAAATTGGGCCAGTAGGATCTGCCGTCCGGTATTTCCTTGTAGCTGATAAGCTGTCCCGTCGGTGTTTTCCCTGTTGCTTGTAGGAGGTAATGCAGAAGCAATATTTTTTCCCATAACTCGACTTCACCGCCGGCCGGATCGGTGACATCGAGATCGGAGACTGTAAGGTGAAGGTTGCGACCGAGCATTTTGATTTGGGCGATGTCTTGAGATGCAAGCCATGTCGCTCCTGCCGCTTCGACGCGCTCGGCAAGATCGAGCGCTCCAAGCTTCTCGATCACTATCTTGAGAGCGGTCTCATAATTGTCCTGCGGCGACGGGATATCTATTTTCGCGCGTTTGTCTTTTTCGTTCATCTGCTGACTATAAAGGTGACTGATGCGAGCTGTATAACCCGCCGGTCGCCCTTACAACCTCTTGAAAAATCGGGCGGTTCATGCGAGTTATACGACCTGTAGGGCCATATAGCCCGTTAGTGAACCGCCCGTGTTTTTATCGCCGATGCTTTTTCCCGCAGGATGTCGTCAAATTTCCAGCCAGGAATCCGAATATAACGATTCGCCTGTAAGCACCTTCACGGTTTTGTAGTATTTCATGAGTTCATCGCTCAAATCGTCGGTGTTGACGTCGCGACCTTCCATGACGGAGACCACCAGTTCCTGAATATCGGGCCGTTTGCCCTTTGCGATATCCGTCATCACAGGGTCGTAAGCATCTACTATGGACGAGTACAAACCGTGGTGAATGAGCATGCAGACGTAAGTGCGATTAAGCCAGGGCCTGAGATCGTCGGGAACGCCGTTGGAGATGTTCGACAGTCCGACGGTGCTCTTGACTCCAGGCGCTATTTCGGAAAGCATACTCATGAAAGTCACGCAAGCCTTTACCTGATTGATCTCAACGCTTACCGGGGACACAATGGGATCTACCCATATACGCTCCGGCGGAATACCGGCCTCGGTGGCAAGGTGGTAAAATTCCACAGCGTGTACGGCGCGCTCGTTCTCATCTCGCGGCATGCCATCTTTGCCCCACAACAGAGCGATGACATCGGCTTCATACTTGGCAGCCATCTTTATGCCCGGCTCGAGGCGGTCGGGCTGCAGCGAAACGGAATTCATCAAGGGACGACCCTTGTGGACTTTAAGCCCGCCCTCCATGGCATCGAGGTTGGTTGTGTCCAGTGAAAGTGGCAGGTCGGTTACTTCCTGGACGGTCTTTACCAGCCACTCCATGGTTTCCGCCCCGCCCTTTCGGGCCGGACCTATATTCATATCAAGGTAGTCCATGCCGCGTTCGACTTCTTCCTTGATCATTTGCTGAATCGGTTCCGGGTTTCTTTGCTTGATGGCCGGTCCGATGGATTTGGACATGATATTTATATTTTCACCTATGCAAATCATGCTCCTCTCCTTCTAAAGATAGTTCCTACTGAAGCTGTTTAAGGAATGCGGTAACATACGCCGCTTCCCTGGGGCCGATCATGATCTCCCATTCGGGGAGCTCTTCTTCCAACTCGCCGCTTATGCCGGCCACGAATCCGGGGATGATTAGACGCTTTTTGGCGATTTTTTCCTCTATTCCGACCTTCTTGACGAAAGGCCCGATGGCATCCGCGACGAATTTACCCGCGGCCCATGCGGTAAGCACGCTGAGTCCCTCAGCATCCATGACCAGCAACCATGTGGGTACCCGACCCGCCTCGATCTCGCCGGATACGATGAAATAGGTAAGGCTGAAATTTGTGGTAATGACTACAGGAGAATTTTCGTCGGGGTCGTTGAGCTCGTATATGCCCTCCGTGGTGGCCATCGGCCGTTGCGGGTCGGCGTATATGTTCATTCGGGCAACCAGGAGTGGGAAAAGCGTTTCTCCGACAACATCGCTCAGAACGATGATGCCGCCGTACTTGGCTATGAACATGGACGCATAGATAGCTTCTTTAAGAGGATTGTCGGTCATTTCATTCGGAAAAACCATTGTAGGGAATCCGACGGTACGCTCCGTCTTATGGATCGCCAATCGGCGTACGGCCACCTGGTCGGTTAGAGCCTGCTTGATGTTTTTGGGAGTTGTGTCGATGATGATGTCCTTGAGACCGGCGTCGGAGAGTTTTTTTGTGAGTGCGCTTATCGCGTCGATACCGTCCGCTTTAGCGACAACGGGCACGCCCAGTTCCTTTGCGATTTCCGCCACAGCATCGGCGTTGCCGTCGGTCGCAAAGCCCACGACGGGCTTTTTATCGGCTATGGCTTTCGCCGCCTGGCCGAGTACTGCAGGGTCGTCTGCGAGCAATGCGATCGGTTTGGCGGTAGCTCCGGCAACCTTCTTGGCCAGAGCCTCGAACGCGGCCGCATCACCCTTGACGGATTTGAGTACCACGATATTGCCCTTGAGCATAAGCCCGACACGTTCGTATTCGAGTTTGTTGATGCGGTCCACGCGACCGTCCACATCCTCGTCGCTCATCGCATCGGTGATAAGAACGCCGATGCCCGACGGGTTGACAAATGTTTTCTCGTGGCGGAAGAGAACAGTCTCACCGCCTACCTTGAAAGACTCGTCACCTGTCCCGACGGTAACCGGGCGGATGGGAGGCGCGCTTGCAGAATCCAATTCCGCCACTACCTCATCGCTGACATGCGGGCATGCGGACAGCTCGGCCTGACCCGCCGCAAGCTTCATGGCAAACGCCATGCACGTGGGTACGCCGCAGTCACCGCAATTGGTTCTGGGCAACTTCTTGTAGATTTCGATTCCGGTAAGTGCCATTTTTCTTGTTTCCTCCTTAAAATTGCCTTAGATGAGCGGCGGGAGCTTCAGAACCGGATGACCTACCTTCTGGATGTGTTCCAGAACTTCATCCTCGGTTGTCGCAACGGTTTCGTCGGCTATTTTGTCCAGCAAATCCGGTACTCCTAAATCTTCAGCACGCTTGGAGAACCTATCTTTAAGTTCGTCTTTGAGGTGTTTTGGCATCCAAACGAGCCTTTCGAGTCCGCCCTCGCCGTATTCAAACTTTTTGGACAAGATGAAAACTTTCGCGTGTCCGACGAATCCCGGTGTCACGCCTCCACCGCCGACGCTACCGGCCAGGGTCGAGAATTTCATGCCGATCGGAGTCATGCCGGTAAAGTCGCGGTCCACGGTCATAAGGCCGTTGCACATCGGCAAAACGGCGGCGATGCACTCGAAGCAACCGCAACTTGTCATCGGCTGCCGCATGATGCCGTATGTATCGTACCATTCGACGTTGCCCCGGCTGGCCTTGTAAATAAAATCGTTAACACCCTTCCATTGGCCGTAGGTGGCATCAAGTACCTCGCCCTTTATAACGGGTTGATTCGGCCCGGTGGGGTTAATTTCGTATGCGGCCTTGCAATCGAGCCAGCTATAGGCTCCGCAAAGGCCCGTTCGCTCGGGAGTGACAATACAAACGTGGTTCGGAGCAAAGCTCTGGCATAGCGTGCACGAGTAGAAGGTATCCACTTCCTCGTCTACCATGCCCTCAAGGCGCTCATCACGCTTTAGGAAGATTTCGCGCGCGTCTTCGGTTAACTTCTTCACCTTATCTTCCTCGGTGTAGATTTTTACCTGTACCTTATCCACGATAGTGTTGAACTCTGCGTGGAATTTTGCGTGCAGAATTTTGCCGATGTGTTCAAGCGTGAAGCCCTTCTCAACGGCGCCTTTGGAGATGCGGTACCAGGCTATGTCGCGCTGGCCGATATGCATGGTGCCTTGGGCGTAGTTGACAAGGTGGTGAACCTGGCGCTCGAGAATAGGCAGGAAGTCTTCCTGCATCTTGCGACCGGCAAGCAACAGCTCGATACCCAAAGGCAACTTTGCAGGCGGCTCGATGTCTTTAAGCTCGGGACCGATAACCTCGACCTTGCCGTCTTCAACCTCGTTCATTTCCTTGAGGTAGCTGATCTCGATACAAGGTGTGCGGCCTCCGCCGGCCTCAAGGTAGATGTCGTCGCCACGCACGCGCTCGCCCTCGAAGGCCGGGCCGTAGTTGATCGGCACGGGAACTTCGGTAACGGTTACCTTCAAACCGCGAACCTCGACGGCCTTCGATACTATTTCGTTGTGCGGGATGTTCGATACGACGTGTTCGTATGTGCAGATGCCTGTGGGAAGGACTTCCGGTATGGGAGTATCGGCGATCACGGGGAAGCCCCAGTTGATGATGCCCGCCGCGTTGGCGTACCACTCGTCGGTGACGTAGCCAAAAGGCAGCCCAAAGGCGAATATGCGGTCCTTGTTATAAATGAGTACCTTGCGGTACTCGCCCGCCTCGATACCGCCGAAGCTCAGAGCCGCCCGAGTGGCGAATCCCATCGCGAACACCGCAGCGCTTACGCTGGGTCCGAATGGAACGAGCCTTGTGCCCCATCCGACCTGAACTCCGGCCTCGACGAGTTGTTCGGCAAAGTGCTTACCGTTATGCTCCGCAGCCATAAACACGTAGAGGTTCTTTTTCTGCAACTCTTCGGCGATGTTCTTGGCGGTTTCGGGATCGGGCACCGAACCCAATATAGCGGCGAATCCCGGAGCGGTACCGTCCACGAACTCGACGCCGCGCTTGCGAAGAATAATGTCGTCGGCGGCACCCAGCCAAAGTTTATCATCGGTCGGATCTTCACCCTGCACGTAGAAATCCGGTTCCTCGATGTATCGGATGGCTTCTTCGCATTCCTCGGCGAACAAAGTCGCCATGCCCGCGTCAAGAGCGGGAGCCAGGTAAGGAAGGTGAACATTTTCTTTCACAAGAGGCGGAAGAAGCCGTTGGCATGTCTCGAATACATAACCCATATCTTCCAGCTTTTCGACCTTGTATCCGAGAATGCCGTAGATGACCGGGAGGAAGTAGCCGGTATTAGGGAAGGCCACTTCCTGGTTGGCACCGAACTTTTCCAGAGCTTCTTTGTATTTTTCCTCGGCCCGGGAGATGATCTTGTGAGCTCCCCGAATGGCCGCGCTAGCGATTAGTTTTGACATTTGTTGTGATCCTCCTTATTAGTTCCTGGGAATTAAGCCATATCGCGGCGCATTTCCATATCAAATAAGACCCTCTCGCGAGCCTTGTCGATACCGAGGGCTTTTCGTTTCTTGTCGATGTGTTCGATCATGAGTTTGGCCGCTTTTTCGGGATCCGGCTCGAAGCCCCATTTTCCGCCCAGAGTCTCTTCGAGCTCATTGTAGAGCAGATCCTGCATTTTCGCGCTGCCGCTGATGGGGAACGTCACACCGAACACGGTGTAAACACCGCTGGCCACGAAGTAGTGGCCGATGCTGATGGCCTTTTCGCTCATCCATTCGGGTGCGGCGCCCGCGACAGGCAGGTCGCTGATGTCGTCTCCGAGTCCGCCATCTTTGACCACGGCGGCGGCGGCCATAAGAATGCGGGAGTTATCCACGCAGCTACCCATGTGCAGCACCGGCGGAATTCCAACCGCCTCGCACACTTCGGCAAGGCCATTGCCGGCCATCTTAACGCCCTGTTCCGGATCGAGCAGGCCCACCTTGCCGGCGGCTATGGCCGAGCAGCCGGTGGACAACACGAGAACATCGTTGGCAATGAGCTCCTTTATCATGCGAATATGATCGGAGTCGTGCACCGTGCGGGCGTTGTTGCAGCCGACCACTCCGGCGACTCCGCGAATGCGGCCGTTGATAATGTTGTCGTTTAGAGGTCGGTAGCTCGCGCGGAAACTGCCGCCCAAGAGGTAATTGATGGTCTCATGGCTGAAGCCGACGACCATGTCGGTCGACTCTGCCGGCACACAAGCGGCGTCCTTTTTCCGGTTTGGGAAGTTTTCGATGGTTGCGCGGACGATCTTTTTGGCGGCTTCGTAGGCGTTGTGCTCGTCGAACTGAATATGTGTAGCGCCGGGCATTTTGGCACGGTAATCGGTGGTGATAAGCTTCGAGTTGTAGCATGCGGCCACGTCGGCTACGGATTGCATGATGCACTGCACGTCCACCACCATGCCGTCCACAACGCCGGTGACAAGTGCGAACTCTTGCTGGAGGAAATTTCCAGCCAGTGGTATGCCGTGCCGCATTAACAACTCGTTGGCGGTACAGCACATCCCGGCGAGGTTGATGCCTTTTGCGCCGACTTTCTTGGCCAACTCGATCATCTCCGGGTCGCGGCTGGCCGCAACGACCATTTCGGAAAGCAGCGGCTCGTGGCCGTGAACAACGAGATTGACGCTTTCCGGTTCGAGCACACCGAGGTTGGCGCGGCAGATGATAGGCTCCGGGGTGCCGAACAATATGTCCTGGAGCTCGGTGGCTACCATCGAGCCTCCCCATCCGTCGCCGATAGCGGCGCGAGTGCCCTGAAGCATCAGGTTCCGGTAATCTTGATCGACACCCATGTGAGTGCGGTGCATGATCTCGACTATCTCCCGGTCAATGCCTCGAGGTACGACACCGAGCTTACGCCATACCTCTTGCCTTTTGAGCGGAGCGCGCTTGATAAGCGCCATTTCGCCTTCCTGGTTTCCAAACAGGCCCAGGCTCTTTTCGCCGACATCAATGGCGATGTCCTGGTCGGATCGGCCCTCGATCTCAACGTCGAGATCGATAGCCAGGCGATAGAGCTTCATGGGGTCTTTGACTTCATAACCCGGTATTTCGCCCTTTGCGGCGGCGAGGAACACCTCTGCCACTCCTCGACCATGGTCGGAGTGAGCAGAAGCTCCTCCGGCGATCATGCGTATGAAGTTTCGCGCTGCAATGGTATCGGGAGTGGCGCCGCAAACGCCTCTACGTGCGGCCTCCTTGGCCTCGTACTCCTCGTCGGTCATATCCGCCTTACGCTTGACGGAAGGCAGACGACAAGGCCCCATCGAGCAAATTCGGCAACAAGTTCCTTCGCTGCCGATGGGGCAGGGTTTCATCTTCTCCGCACGGTCAAATACCGTGCTTACTCCATCCTTACGAGCTTTTTCCAAAAGCTCGATTACAGTAGGATCTGAGCTATACTTATTTTCTGACATTACTTCCTCCTCGCCCGGCTTAATGTTGCACATGCAAATGGTTGTTTAACTTGTCGGCCGGGCATTCTCCTCGGTATAGTCCGGATTTTTTTAAAGAAAAACATACTGCAATTCCGGATCGATGTCTGTTTGTTCGCATGTCTTTCATTCTTCTACGGTGATATGTTGATTACAACCGATTCTCGACGGACTGTCAGCCCGTGAGTTCGTCCGCGATCTCCCTAATCAGTTTCATGGTTTCAGGATGCCTCAAAACGAGCACATCCGAGCCTGCCAGAAGGCATAGCACGGCGGTAATGGCTTCCATTATTATTCCGCGTTTCAGCGGGTCGCCGAGATCGGGAGCCTCGTCGGTGCCGACCTTGGCTTCCTTCGTTTTCCAGACTTCGCCGCCTATCATGTTCAGAAGCGGGAAAGCAAGCTTGTCATCGCCCTGGGTGAGCCCGGCCATTTCGATGCGTTCCATGACCGAATAGCAGTATTCGAGGCCGTAGCCCAGCCCTCCGGTGGTGGGGTCAATAAGGAGCTTGCTTTCGGGCACTCCAAGTTGTTCGAGCAAGACGTTTAGTTGCTTTGCGAGGTTGATGTCGATGGGGGTGCTTGCTATAACCGTATGACCGTAACCGATGGCGCCCGCGCCGATAGTTTTGTAGTTGTTTTCGGTAACGGGTCCGAGGATAAGCGGTTTATCTTCCACCGTTTCGGCGATCTTGCGCAAGGTTTCGCCGTCTTTCTCGTCATTGGCGCATCCCCAGACGATGAGAGGCACATCTATGGCATCCGATACTTTCTTGACGAGTTGTGCCGCCTCCTCGGCGGGCGCGTTTCTGGTGTTGGGGTCTATGCTGACCAGCCGAAGGCATACTGCATCGGCGCCCAACTCTATGCATTTCTTGGCCCATGCCACCGGATCGTTCAAGACGTCGCCGTAAATATCGGTGAGAGCAGGCGGCCAGTCATCAGGAGCGTCATCGAGCACCTCGATTGCAATCCGGGGCTTGTGGGGCATTTCACCTTCGAACAGGTGAAATGGATAAGCACTTGCCCCTCCAACCGTAACCGCCTTGTCGCCGGCGCCAAGGGTGATATCTCTGATTTTACCAGTGTAACTGATTTTTGGTATTTCCAGTGCCAATTCCTATTCCTCCTTTTGTTTCCGAAGCGATCACGCCGGCATCTTACGCTTTTCGCTGCCGTAGCCTTCTACTCCGGACCAATACCTTTCACCATAATTAAGATATTTAAGCATCTCCTCACGGTTCCGTAACCTGTTGCGCCACAGGCCCGGACCTTCGGGTTTGCCCTGGTCATAAGTTTCGCCCAAGGTTTTCACTTTCGAGCCATCAAACAGTTCTTTTTCGATCATTGGTTCCTCGTTCTTAGCCAAGATTAGTCACCTCCTTTTTTTCATGAGAACCAAGGTGTTTCACCCGGTTCGATTTTTATAGCATCCCGATTCTTTACGGAAAGCTTAATTCTTTAAGCGATTTCATCAACCGTGGTTCCAAATTTTATCAAATAACTTCGCCGCCTCGACCGCTGCCGGTGAATCATCGGGCAGTTCGAGGAGCGGACGTTCTTCCACGCTGAATTCACTCACGAGCGGATCGGAAGGGATTATTCCTAAGTACTCAATATCCAATTCGCTTATGGTTTCCATTATTTTAGGATGAACCTCACCGTTCGGGCGATTCAATAGCAGGCCAAGTTTTGGTATATCCAATTCCAACTCTTTGACCAGGTCGATTAAGCGTGACGCGGTGCGAATCCCGACGGGAGTGGGATCGGCAACCATGAGAAGCACATCGATGTTCTCCACGGTGCGGCGCGACACATGCTCCATTCCCGCCTCGTTATCGACCACCACGGCGGCGTAGTTGGGCTGCAATTTCCCGACGAAATCCCTGAGCACCGCATTTGGCGAACAATAGCAACCCGGCCCTTCCGACCTGCCCATGGTAAGGAGATCAATATCCTTGCCTTCGCTGACGGCCGCATGGAGGGTGGCGGTTAAATATTCCTGCTTACTTATTCCGGACGGTATTTTTTCGAGGGATTTCAGCCATTCCTG
>Ga0180431_10005107_pt1 | contig 16122 bp, 16 predicted proteins | sample SS_ome_11_FD_132459 | JGI IMG/M metagenome (GOLD analysis project Ga0180431, IMG submission 132459) | Hypersaline lake sediment archaeal communities from the Salton Sea, California, USA - SS_1_MS_1 metaG | ecosystem: Environmental > Aquatic > Non-marine Saline and Alkaline > Hypersaline >... | reverse complement strand
TTTATCATTGAATTTTTTCATAATTATTAAAAAAATCATGCAACCTTTTTGGCCCTAAAAGTGTCTTATATAGTGAGCACGATGAAATGGGAAAAGAGGGAAACCATGACACAAATCACCAGAACCGAAGCAGAGGCCTTGTTCACCACTCAGAAAGTTATTTCTTCCAATATCGAACAAGATAAAAAAGAGATGCGTATCTTTCTCACCCTTTCAGACCATAGCAACTTCCTGATTAAATACGATCTTATAGACCATGTGAAGCGCTATTTTGTGAACCTGACGAAGAAATGAGCCCGGCCTTGCCGAACAAACACATGATCTAGCCAATTCAAAAAAATCAACCAAAACCACACCCTGAGATCATCCGTATCTGAGGGTTTTTTTATTTGTCCCTTTGCTCCTACTTTATGACTCATCTTGTCCCTTTTACGATAAAAAAATGACAGAAAGACGAACCCGTGAGACGCTGTTTTTCATGCGCATCCAATGAAAAACAGTTGCAAATCAGCCGTGTAATGGCTATCATTAAAAGAACATCCTATTTCTATTCATAAGATCGAAGGGGAATCCCATGAGGGTACGAGTAAAGGTATCCATCCTTCTCTCCGTGGTGCTCCTCTTTTGTGCATGCGCACCGTCGACAAACCGTGAACCAGGCCATACCGATGGTATAAACCCGACGACGTCCATATGGTATAATCATCCCGCGGACACATGGGACAACGCCCTGCCCGTGGGAAACGGCCGCCTGGGCGCCATGGTCTTCGGCAGGACGGATGAAGAGCGGATTCATTTCAACGAAGAAACCTACTGGTCGGGCGGTCCGTACAGCACAACCGTGAAGGGCGGCGCCAAAGCCCTGCCGCGTATACAACAGCTCATCTTCGACGGTGAATACATCAAAGCCCACAACCTGTTCGGAAGGCATTTGATGGGATACCCCGTCGAACAGATGAAATACCAATCCTTGGGTAACGTGATCCTCAGATTTTCCGGCCAGGGCGACGTAAAAAACTACAGACATGGGCTGGACCTGGATCGCGCCGTCGTCACGACGCGTTACCAACAGAACGGCGTTCAGTACCAGCGGGAGGTCTTCGTTTCCCCCGTCCATCAGGTTATCGTCGTAAGGATGACGGCCGATACACCGGCCAGCCTTTCCTTCGTGGTCAACCTTCGAGGCTGCAGGAATCAAGCCCATTCCAACTACGCCACCGACTACTTCCGCATGGATGGATACGGCCATGATGGATTGATACTCACGGGAAAATCGGCCGATTATCTCGGTGTCGAAGGAAAACTTCGCTACCAGGCCCGGTTGAAGGCCGTGGCCCAAGGCGGCCGCATCCGTGTGGACGACAGGGATCTGATCGTGAGCAACGCGGATGCCGTTACCCTCTACATCGCCGCGGCCACCAATTTCAAGAATTACAGGGACGTCGGTGCCGACCCGAACAAGAGGGTGAAGAAGGTTTTAAGTGCTGTTCATGACGAATCGTATGAGGACATCAAAGAGGCCCACATCCGTGAGCACCGGAGGTTATTCAGGAGGGTGTCCATAGACATGGGGTCGACGAGGAATTCATTCGCGCCCACGGACGAACGCCTCCGCCGCTTTAATGGGAAAAACGATCCCAACCTGGCCGCCCTCTGTTTTCAATTCGGCCGCTACCTTCTGATTTCCTCCTCCCGGCCCGGCACCCAGCCCGCCAATCTGCAGGGAATATGGAACGAGGATATGAATCCCTCCTGGGATTCCAAGTACACGACCAACATCAACACGGAGATGAATTACTGGCCGGCCGAAGTGGGCAATCTGACGGAATGCACCGATCCCCTTTTCACGATGATCAAAGAGCTGACGGATCGGGGGCGTGATGTGGCGCGGGAGCATTACGGCGCCCGAGGATGGGTATTCCATCAAAACACCGACCTGTGGCGCGTGGCCGCTCCCATGGACGGACCGGACTGGGGGGCATTTACGGCCGGTGGCGCCTGGCTGTGTACGCATCTCTGGGAACATTTCCTGTATACCGGCGACAAAGCTTTCCTAAAAAAGAGTTATCCGATCATGAAGGGTTGTGTTGCCTTTTTTCTCGACTTCCTGGTCCAACATCCCCGGACCGGCTGGCTGGTGACGAATCCGTCCACATCGCCGGAAAATTTTCCCGGCCGGCCGGGAAACGACCTGTTTTTCGACGAAGTCACGGCCTGGATGAGCCCTGGGACGACCCTCTGTGCGGGCTCCACCATCGACATGCAGATTCTCCGCGACCTGTTCGGCTATGTGGCCCGAGCCGCTGAAATCCTGGATATCGATGAAGACTTCAGGAGGCGTGTGCTGGATATACGTGAAAAACTGGCTCCCATGCAGATCGGACACAAGGGCAACCTGCAGGAATGGCTGGAAGACTGGGACGAGAAGGAGAAGAGTCACCGGCACATCTCCCATCTTTACGGATTATATCCCGGAAATCAGATCTCGGCCCGGAAAACGCCCGAACTCGCCCAAGCTTGCAAAGTCGTCCTGGAACAGCGCGGTTTAGTGGGAAACGGATGGGCCTCTGCCTGGAAGATGGGCTGCTGGGCGCGGCTCTACAACCCCGAAAAGGCCATGGATAACTTTGATTATTATATCCATAACTACTGCTACAACAGCCTTTTTTCCATCTGCCAGAGAGCCCTCCAGGTGGACGGTACGTTCGGCGTCTCTGCCGCCGTGGCCGAGATGCTGCTCCAATCCCACGAAAACGAACTGGTTTTGCTTCCCGCTTTGCACGCGTCCTGGCATACGGGCGACGTGAAGGGCCTGCGGGCACGAGGTGGATTTGAGGTGGACATGAAATGGGAGAAAGGCAGACTGGTGTCTGCCAGAATACGACCGATCCTGACTACGCCCTGCCGAATCCGCACGGATGATCCCGTCCGTGTCTATTCAGACGGTAAACGAATCGATGTCAAGACGTTGGAAGAGGGTCTCGTTGCATTCGAGGCAGAAAGAGATCGGCTCTATGAGATAAGGCCGATGGAACCTTAATCGGCCTTCACGTTTCGGAGAACGATGGATAAAAAATCGACCATCTACTTTCCCAGCATTTTCAACGACGTCATCGGGCCTGTCATGCGCGGGCCGTCCAGTTCCCATTGTGCGGCCTCTGTACGCATCGGGCGCATGGCCAGAGATTTGATGAACGCCGACATTCGAGATGTTCTCATCGAATTCGATACCAACGGGTCCCTGGCCACGACCCACGAGAGCCAGGGTTCCGACATGGGGCTGTTCGCCGGTCTCCTGGGCTGGGAAGTGTCCGATGAAAGACTGCCAGAAGCGGCACAGGCACTCCGGGATGCCGGCATAAGCATCACCATCAAGGTATCCGATTTTGGCACCGACCATCCCAACACGTATAGACTGAACCTGAGGAATACGGCAGAGCATCATGAGCTCATCGCCCTGTCCACCGGGAGCGGAATGATCGAAGTGACCGCTATCGACGGCGTATCGCTTTCCATGGCCGGAGATTATCATGAGACTTTGATCTTTGTGGAAGGAGCCGAGGATGAAGTCTTCGCATACATAATGAAGAACGTCGAGGCCGAGGATATCCTTCTCCGAAAGGGCAAGGATACCACGTTCATCCAGATCAAGACACGCGACGTATTGAGCGACGCCATCGTGGCCGACCTGCGACCATACGAGAACATCCGGTGGATCAAGCGATTCTCACCCGTCCTTCCCGTCTTGTCCAGTAAAAACATGGACGTACCGTTCATCACTGGCCGGGAAATGCTGGCCTACAATGAACGCAGGGATCTCCCGCTGTGGGAACTGGCCCTGGACTATGAGAGCATCCGTGGCGGTCTCTCGCGCAAGGACGTGTTTCAGAAGATGGGAGAGATCGTCACTATCATGCAGAATGCCCTGCGGAGAGGTCTGGAAGGCACCGAGTATGCGGATCGAATCCTCGGATACCAGTCGGGCGTGTTCCTGGAGCAGATGGAAAACCGCCGGCTGCTGGATGCAGGTGTCCTGAACCGAATCATCCTCAACGTAACGGCCATGATGGAGAGCAAGAGCTCCATGGGTGTCATCGTCGTAGCGCCCACGGCCGGAGCCTGCGGAGTCCTCCCCGGAGCCGTCATCGGGGCAGCCGAGTTCATGGGGCTCGATAACGATCGGATGACCCGTGCCCTGCTCGCCTCTGGGATGATCGGCGTGTTTATCGCGGCCCACGCCACGTTTGCCGCCGAGATCGGTGGCTGTCAGGCCGAATGCGGCGCCGGATCGGGCATGGCCGCCGCCGGCCTGGTCTCCCTAGCCGGTGGCAGTACGACACAGGCCCTGGATGCCGCGTCCATGGCGCTTCAGAACACTCTGGGGATGATCTGCGATCCTGTGGCCAACCGAGTCGAAGTGCCCTGTCTGGGCAGGAACGTCATGGCTGCTGCCAACGCCCTGGCCTGTACCAACATGGCACTGGCCGGTTACGACCCCGTCGTACCACTGGACGAAGTCATCGAAACCATGGATAGCGTTGGAAAAAGCATTCCCTTCGAATTGCGGTGTACGGCGCTGGGCGGCTTATCCGTCACCAAAACGTCCGTCGACATCCAGAAACGCCTGGAACGGCATAAAAAAAAGCCCACGGCTTAAACCGTGGGCCTATATCCGACAAAAAATACATCAATCATAACTCCCCTATACGCGACCGGGCCAAGCCCGCTTCCGCTGAGTTGGGATATGTTTCGATTACCCTATTCATGTACTCCCTGGCGCCGGATTTATCGTTTAAATTGATCAGACAGTATCCCATCTTCAGCAGTGCGGCGGCCACTTTATCCCCCTGAGGATAGTCGGTAGCCACCCGGTTAAATTCATTGAATGCCCTCTCGAATTCCTTCCTGGCATAGTAGATTTCGCCGACCCAGTATTGGGCATTATCGGCATACTGGCTACGGGAAAAGAGCTTCAAGTATTCGTTAAACCCTTTCAAGGCCAGGTCGTAGTTGCCCCGCGATAGGTCCAAATACGCCGCATCGTACAGTGCCTTGGGTTGAAGATCGTCTGCCGGCTTCTCCGCAGGCGAATCCGTGGGCTGCAGTCTTGTTTCCCTCGACGAGTCCGGTATTGTATCAGTGGGAGAACGGTCTTGAACGGTATGCAGGAGTCTTGACATCCGGTCACCCGTGTCATCCAGCAGACCTTGAAGGAACTGTGTCTGCTCCCGGAGGCTCGACATCTCGGCGATGAGGTCCGCCTTCGTCCGGTACGACTCGTCCTGCAGGTCTGTGATCGACTTGTTCAGATCACGGAGCAGTTCCATCATCTTGCCATTCTCGGATTGCAGCGCATCCATCCGAAGCCGGATGTACAACAGATCGTCCTTGACCTGTGTCATCTCCTTCTTGGAAGCGCATCGGAGAGACACCAGGCACAGCACCACACCCAAGGGAATGTAAAACCAATGCTTGCCCATGGGACGACTCTACTTGGACAGGATGATGAAAGCAGCCCGGCGGTTTTTGGCCCACGCGTCCTCGGTATGCCTGGGATCCAGGGGCCGTTCCTTCCCGTAACTGATGGTATGAAGCCGTTCCACAGTGATACCGTAGTTCTCCAGATAATTCTGTACGGCCGTTGCTCTCTTCTCCCCCAACGCCAGATTGTATTCGATGGTGCCCCGCTCATCGCAGTGGCCTTCGATCAGAATTTTCACGTTCGGTCGGTCTTTCAGCTTGCTGGCATGCCTAGACAAAATATCTCTGGCGTTCATGGTCAGGTCGTACTTGTCATAATCGAAGCTGACATCCTCAAAATAGATCACCTCTTCTACGGGAGGAGGGGGTGGCTCGGTAAACGTGGTTGTGGGCTCGACGGTCTCCCTGACAGGCTCGGGCTCGGATTCCTCTTCGGGGAAGAGGTTATCGTAATCGTAGTATTCCTGATCTGCCCGAGACACCTCGCTGCTGCCGCCGCAGAACAGAAATAAAGCGGCAAATCCTGTAAGGGTAAGTATGATGACTATGTTCTTCATGGCAGACCTCCGAGAAATAAAATATTCAAAATCAAACGATCAAAACGCACTTCAAAATGCAAATTTCCCTTTCAAACTTCATTTCGCACTGGGCTTCGATTGTCCAATCTGCACTCTTGAAGTTGATTTTGAGCTTCTTATGCCTCCACATATCGCTCCGTCATCATCACTGCATAAATCGTACCGTAACTACTAAAAATCACTCATATTTCAAACGGGGCGACCAGCTGGGAGACTCGTTTTGTCCGCGCGTGGTCAACCGGTGAAGTTCCACACCATCCCAGGATAGAATATACACATGCCACGAGCCCGTTCGATTGGAGGCAAAAACCAGCCACATGCCGTTGGCAGACCAGGATGGATTCTCGTTGTTCCCCGTTCCATCCGTCAAGCGCAGGAGATTCTCACCGTTGACGTCCACCGTATAAATCTGGAAACCTGTCTCCTCCCGTGAAACGAACGCGATGAGATCGCCCCGGGGCGACCAGGCCGGGGACTCGTTGTAGCTTCCCTCATAGGTCAAACGGCGTACGTTGCCGCCGTCCCTATCCATGATATAGATTTGCGGACTGCCGCTACGATTCGATGTGAAGGCGATTTCTCTCCCGTCGGGCGACCACGAAGGCGAAGAATCGATGGCCGGGCCGAAGGTGAGACGGCGCATTTCTCGATCATCAATGCTCATCGTATAGATATCTGGGTTCCCATCCCGGGTTACGGTCAGACCGATGTGCTTGCCATCAGGGGACCAGTCCGGAGCACTGTGCAGCACATTTTGTTTCGATAGATTGACCGTGCGCCCGTCGGAGAGGCGCAAGATACACAGGTCTGGGTTACCCGATGCGTAGCTGGTAAAGGCGATGAGCTTCCCATCGGGTGACCAGCAAGGGGTCAGGTTCAACGAACGGTTGGACGTCACGCGTTGTGGCCCAAACCCGTCATAATCCATCACGACGATCTCTTTGGTGTTTTCATCGCCCGTCACATAGGCAATTTGCGTGTTGGCGATGCCCCGGTCTCCCGTCAGGTAGTACGTGACTTCATCGGCGATTCTGTGGCCAAGACTGCGGGCGGTGCTGACCGATGCCTCGTATGTTTTATCCAGAATTTTTTGATGCGTGGACTGCTCTTCAAGCCGGGCCTTGAAGGAGATGCCGTTTCCCCGGATATCGACATCGCCCCTTAGGAGTACCGAGGCGTTCTCCGGCCTGTTCTTACGTTCATCCCCTGAGCCGGAATCGTGACGCCCTTGTCTGTCCGACTGCGTCAGGTCGATGACCTCGAAAAAGCCGGACAGGTCCAGGTCATTCATCACGACCCGGCGCAGGTCATCGGAGACGCCCATATCTCGATCCGATGAAAAGGGCGAAACCGCCAGCACGATACGCCGCAAGCCTTCCGACCGTATCTTCATGCGCACTTCTTCCTGTCCCCGGCTCTGAGGGGGAAATACACAGAGGAAGCCCAGTGTAAAATAAATAAGTGGCTTTAGATGATATCTATTCACCATACCGACTCGAACTCAATATGCACGGTTAAATGATCCCCGTTGAAATCGTCCGGAAGAGGGGGAAGATTCCCCATGGCGTGAATAGCCCTTTGGGCCGCCTGATCGAACAGGAATCGTCCGGAGGACGTCTCCAGGTTTATGTCATGAACCGCACCACTCCTCATCACGCGAAATCCCACGATGGCCGTCATTCCATGGCTGTCACCCGTATTCTGAACGGGTGGGCGCCAGTTCTCCTGGATTCGGTAGCGGATGAGGGCCAGGTAGTAGGCAAAGGGAAAATCTTCCGTCTCCACCCTAACCTGACCGCCGGCCACACCCAAAGAAGATCCTAAAGAATCCGATTCCGAGGCTTTCGGTGACGTTTTTTTCTCGACAGTAACGGTTTTTTCCACGGGTTCTTCTTTAGGTTTCACGACCACTTCGGGTGAAGGTTCCCGGGGCCGTTCTGGTTTCGATGGTTCGACCTTCTTGGATTCCTCCTCCACCGAACGCGGGATGCTGAACAGAGCCACCTCGACCACGTTCCGCATCCTGGGAAGAGAGCGAGACCCCGAGGGCAGGACGAACAGCACCGCAAAGAACAGCATGTGCATTAGGACAGAAATTACGATGGATAGTCTCATTCTTCTTCACCCGGCTCGACAATCAGGCCCAAATTGGCGATGCCCACGCCCTTGATCTGATCCATCAGGTGGATCACCCGGCCATAGGGGATCTCTTCGTCGGCCTTCAGGAGCACCAGCTCTTTGCCGCTTTCCGAGTATCTCTGCAGGAGGAGGGCGTCAAACTGACCAGGAGAAACCATTTCATCATTCACGTACAGGACGCGGTCGCGTGTCATCGTCACCACAACGCCCTCATGGGGCTTCAGATCCTGGGCATCCGACTTGGGCAGCTTGACTTCGATACCACTGCGCAGGAGCGGTGCTGTGATCATGAAGATGATTAACAGTACCATCGTGACGTCGACCAGGTTGGTCACGTTGATCTCCGAGATCGATGGATACCGGCCTTTTCTCATAGCAACTTTTCTCTCTCGAACAGCCGCATCAACTCGCTGGAAAAAACACCGATCCGGTCTTCCAGCTTGCGCAGCCTGGAGACGATAAGATTGTACCCCACCAACGCAGGAATGGCCACTGCCAGACCGGCCACTGTGGTAATCAGGGCTTCAGCAATGCCCGGCCCGACCGTACTGATATCCGCCGAACCCGTCATCCCGATGCTCATGAATGCACTCATCACACCCCAAACTGTTCCGAACAGGCCCAAAAACGGGCTTACACTCACGGTGATGGCCAGCAAGATGAGATGTTTATCCAACCGGGACATACAATCAGTCGCAGCGGACTCAAGAATTTGCGGCAGTGTGGTGGGATACGTATCTTCGGATTTTCTTTCGGGGTTGTACGAGAGACTTTCCTCCCCCTCCAGCTTTTTCTTCCAGGCGTATAGCTCCCCATAACCCTTTTTAAACATTTGGGGATAGGGGCTGTACGTGTACGACCGAACCGCGTTGTACAGGCTGTTCCATCCCGATCGCTGATTGAAGAGCTTCATGAATCGGTCCGATTCTTTCTGCTGCTTCACAAGTTGTATAATCTTTTCAAAAATAACGGCCCACGACAATACCGATAAAATGGCCAGGATCACCAGCACTGTTTTGGCTACAGCACCCGTATTCAACACGAAACGAATAGCATCAGGCATGGTTGAATGTCCAGTTTTGAGAGTAAACGAAACCCCGATTCACACAAACTTCACGAAAAAGATAGCAGGAAATATTGCAAAAGTCAAGCCAAAAGGAATAACATTCATTGCAGCATATCTGATCATCGGGCATAGGGATTGATTCATCGTATTTTTACAGGAGACATTTCTTGCAAAATCTTGATTACCATGAACATGCTGGATTCATTGGACAGATTGTCCCTGTATGGCATTCTAAACCGCTTCTGGACGACTCGTCGTATCGGCTATTCACTAAGTATAGCTATATCATAGGACTAATAAAAAACCCCGGTTTCATCCGGGGTGTCATGCTCTCCTCCATGCATTGGGGATGCATGAAGATGGTTCGGTCACATGTGCGATCCGCAGGGACTGTGAATTTCTTTGATCCTTGACTCTTCGTTTATCTCATCCGACGGTTTGACCGGTAGGTCGGATTTTTAACTCGGCACTTTTTATACAGGCGTAACCCTTTCATCGTGAAAAACAAGGCCACGACCAGCAGGATAACCGTGATGCCATCCATGGAAACCTGGAAAAATCGTGCATACGCGCTGCCCGTAAGCACCAAGTCCCCGAGCACCATCCTGACGAGCCTGGCACCTAAAACGCCAAAAATCAGGCAGCTCTGCCCCACAGCCATGAACATTCGATAATCACGATCCTTTTTCTTTGACATATTGAATATCTCCGTCTTTATCGCGGGAGTTTAGTTGAATCGGCTCTTCTTCTTCATCGTCGCCTCGATATCCTTCACCCTCTTCGGTGCCCCGGCAGACAGGATTCGATTTCCGTCGGGGGTAATCAGGACATCATCCTCGATGCGTACACCGATATGCATATACTTCTCAAAAACCGGTCGTACCTGCTGAAGAAAAGAGTCCAATTCCGCTTCCTCTATTCGTCCCCGTCGAAGCATACTCTGCCGGAAAACCTCGATCATGTTCTCCCCGAAGTACAATCCCGGTTCGACGGTCAGAACCATCCCGGGCTCCAGCGGCCGTCCTGCCGGCCCATCCCCGTAACGGCCGGCATCGTGCGGGTCCAACCCCAGCCAGTGACCAATGTACGGATAATAATAGGCCCGATGCTGCCACGTCGTGTTCCTGTCCGTGATAAGCCCCAGACGATACAGACCTTCTTTGATAACATCCTCGGCATGTGTATAATACTCTCGGGCTCCCTTTCCGGGAACCATGACCTCTATGGCCGCCTCCTGGGCTGCCAAGACGATCTCGTAGATGTCCTTCTGCTCCTGGGAAAAACGACCGTCGATGGGAATCGTCCGGGTCACGTCTGCCGAATAGTATCCGTACTCCGCGCCGATGTCTATCAGGACCACATCGCCGCTACGCGTCTGCCGGTCGTTGGCTTCGTAGTGAAAGATAGTAGATCGTGGCCCCGATCCGATGATGGAGGGAAATCCTTTACGTTGCGACCCGTTTTTCTTATACACGTAATCGATGATGGCTCCCAGTTCGTATTCGTACATACCCGGCTCGGCGGCCTTCATCACCTCCACCAGGGCTTGGCAGGTAATCCCGATGGTTTTTTCCAGGAGCTTGATCTCTTCGGGCCCCTTGATCACACGCAATTCATGAACCAGGGGAAGGACATCGATCATCTGGTCAGGCCCTCCGCGTTCCGGGGAAGGAAGGGCGGATCGAATGGTTTCGGATAACTCTTCATTCCTTATATCGTAATAGAGTTTCTGACTCGTGCCGATAAAACGGCCGAGAACGTCCTCGAACGCATCGAACGCATAGGCCGTATCCGCGCCGAACACCTCCATGGCACCCTCGATACCCGGAATATCGCCCAACCACAACGACGTCATCAAGTTCTTGGGTTGTACAAACAGGATGAATGATTTCTCTTCCGCAGGGGCCAGGATGAAGGCTGCCGACGCGTGTGTATAACCCGTCAAGTAATAAAAATCACTGTTCGATCTGTAGGGGTAGTCCACATCGCTGTTACGGTTGGAGACGGATGCGTTCTGAAAAACAGCCACACCGCCGTCCATGCGATCCATCAATCGTTGACGCCGTTCCGCAAAGACCTCCTTATCGAGTATTTGCGCGTGGAGTGAACCGATAAACAAAAAAAGACTGACGATTGAAAAACCTGTTTTCCGAACGTTCATCCCCAACTCCTTTCATACGGTATTCCCTCTTTACATACGGTATCCCGGGCATGAGGTTTCATGTCGTACCCTTCGACAGTCCCCGGTGCCTGCCTAAATTAACGTTCTGGATTGAGCCGGAGAATTTTCTTGCATCTAAAACGGAAAATACGTATCATCCTCAAGATTCAACTCGCGAATCATAAAGGAGGGAGACCCAATGAGTGATAAATCCCTTTTCTCACGGCGCCGTTTTTTACAGAAACTGGGCGTGGCGGGCACGGCTCTGGCCGCCGCCCCTGGATTACTCTCGGCAGCACCCTCAGAACGTCATACAAATGCATTTACCCTGAGCAGAAACCGACGGCGGAGCGCCCTCGATAACATCCAGATAGCCCTTATCGGTGCCGGAGGCATGGGTTCCACCGATGCATCCACGGCGCTGAAGCACGATGGCGTCAGATTGATGGCAGCTTGCGACCTGTACGATGGCCGGCTGGAAGCTACCAAAAAGGCCTTCGGAAAAGGTGTGGACACGACGCGCGATTACCGGGACATCCTGGAAAGAGACGACATCGACGCCGTGATCATCGCCACCCACGATCATTGGCATCAGCAGATTGCCATCGACTCCCTGAACAAGGGCAAGCATGTGTACTGCGAAAAACCGATGGTGCATTCCATCGACGAAGGCCCGGCTGTGATTCAAATCCAGAAAGAAACCGGCAAGGTGTTCGTCGTGGGAAGCCAACTGCTCTCCTCCCTGGGGTATGAGAAGGCCAGGGAACTCCTGAAAGAGGGAGCCATCGGCCAGCTGAACTATGCCGAGGGCGTCTGGGCACGCCGGTCGGCCGCCGGTGCGTGGAACACGCCCATTCCCGACGATGCTTCTGAAAAGACCGTCGATTGGGAGACATTCCTCAAGGACAAAAAACGAATCCCTTTCGATGCCGAACGCTTCTTTCGTTGGAGAAAATACTTGGACTACGGGACCGGCATGAACGGGGACTTGTTCGTGCACATCATCTCGGGACTCCATTTTATCACCGACTCGCTGGGCCCCGAAAAAATCTACTCCTCGGGTGGCTTTCGATTCTGGAACGACGGCCGAGAGGTACCTGATGTTCTCATCGGCACGTTCGATTATCCAGAGACCCAGGCCCACCCCGGGTTCAATCTGTCGCTCCGGTGTAATTTTGTGGACGGCAGCCAGGGCAGCTATTTCTACGTGATGCGTATGATCGGCAGCGAAGGCGTGATGGAAATTCAGCCCGATAAGGTCATCCTGTCGCGGAATAAGGTGCTCACGGGCATCGATCCAACCCTGGTCTCGGCAGAAGCCCAAAAGCCCAAGCAGGAGCGTAAGAAGATGCTGGGCCCGGAGGAAATCGTGTACCAGGCCGAGGAAGGGTACAGGGGCTGCCTGTACGATCACTTTGGTTATTTTTTAGACGCCATACGAAACGGGACACCCGTTGTCGAAGACGCGCTGTTCGGGTACCGTGCAGCCGCGCCCGCCCTGGCCTGTCACGAGAGCTATTTCAAGGAGGACATCATCCACTGGGATCCAGTGAAGATGGAAATCAAACGTTAAGCAAAACATTCGACTGTCCACGATTATGAAGAGGATACGCACATGCTCATTCACGTGCATCCGGTTTGATAGAGTCAGAGAGTAAACGTGGTTTTATAAATGCGAACGGAGGGAACCATGAAAACGAAATATATTATCGGTCCGATTCTGGTCTTATTCATCCTGAGTGTCACATGCGGTCAGAAGGGCCGACCCATTCCCAATCAACTGACAGAAGGGGAAATTCAGGCCGGCTGGAAACTGCTGTTCGACGGTAAGACCACCGACGGCTGGCGGGCCTACAACGAGAAGGACGTTGGTACAAACTGGAAGGTGGAGGATGGCACCCTCACCTGTTTGGGAAAAGGCGGCGACCTCGTAGGTTACATCATCACCCGAGACCAATTCGACAATTTTGACCTGTCCTTGGAATGGAAGATATCCGAGGGCGCCAACAGCGGCATATTCTATCATGTGGTTGAGGGCGATAAATACGAAGCGCCCTACGAAACAGGCCCCGAATACCAGCTCATCGACGACGTCGGTTTTCCCTTGAAACTTCAAGGATGGCAGCAAACAGGGGCCGATTATGCCATGTACGTGGCCAACGAGAAGAAAACGTTACGGCCTGTGGGTGAATGGAACACCTCCCGCATCGTATTTGATCACGGGCATGTCGAGCACTGGTTGAACGGTGAGAAGATCGTAGAGTTCGAAGCCTGGTCCGGCGACTGGAACCGGCGACGCATGGACGGAAAATGGAAAGATTACCCCGGTTACGGGATGGCCAAAACCGGGCATATCGGCTTCCAGAATGAAGAAAAAAGAATCTGGTTCCGGAACATCAAGATCCGACCGCTATGAGGAAGTGCGTCTGGCAGGGAGTGCATTCCGTAGAAGTCGACCGATGTTCATGATTCTGTCGAGATCTTTCTGGTCCGACATCATTGTATGTAAGCCGGATCATACTTCGTAGAAATACAGCATAGAACGACGAATATCGGGGATCAAAGAGCGTCGTACGGCGTTAAAAAATCTGACAACCATCGTTACACAAGAAACGCAAAAAATGTTGCTCGATTCAAAGTTTGTAAAAAGGGAGTGGTGACATCCTGAACGAACATCTGAATTTGACCGACAAAATGAACACTCCCAAAACACCAGTTCAATGCCAAACGGAATACGACGAAAAGGAGACGAGCGTATGAAAAAGGCTGTTCTCGGTGTGATGACGATGAGTCTCTTGACACGATTAACATTCGGAACATCCCCTTCAGAATACGACCGCTTCTGGCCTCAGTGGCGCGGACCAAAGGCCACGGGCGTGGCACCCTGGGGGAACCCTCCTGTTCATTGGGATGAAAACACCAACATCCGCTGGAAGATACCCATACCCGGAAGAGGGCAGTCCACACCCGTGGCCTGGGGAGATCAGATCTTCGTCACGACAGCCATAGAAACCCAATACAGAGCCGACGACCGAACGGTAAAAAAAGCAGAGGAGGCCATACCCGATTGGATGCGAAGAGAGGGTGCAAGGCCGCCCTCGAAAGTCCACTCGTTCGTCATTCTTTCCATACATCGCAAAGACGGACGAATCCTCTGGCAACGCACGCTCAACCAGGCGCAGCCTCACGAAGGCACACACAAAGACGGCAGCTGGGCTTCGGGATCCCCCGTCACCGACGGGGAACATGTGTTTGCCTATTTCGGTTCCTTCGGCCTGTACTGCCTGGATATGCAAGGCAACGTGATCTGGGAAAAAGACCTGGGCGACATGAGAACCCGGAACAGCTTTGGCGAGGGAAGCTCGCCCGCTCTTCATGGCGACAAGATTATCGTCAACTGGGATCACGAAGGCGATTCGTTCATCGTCGCCATGGATAAAGAGACGGGGAGGGAGACCTGGAAAACGGACAGGGATGAAATCACCTCCTGGTCTACGCCCATCATCGCAGAGAACGGCGGGAAAAAGCAGGTGATCGTCAATGCCACCAGGCGGATACGCGGCTACGATCTGGATACCGGAAACCTGATATGGGAATCGGAAGGCATGACGTCGAACGTCATTCCCTCTCCTGTCCACGGGAATGGGATGGTTTATGTGATGAGTGGATTCCGGGGCAGCGCCCTGCAGGCCATCCGATTGGACAAAGCCCAAGGAGACATCACAGGTACCGATGCCGTGGCCTGGTCCCTTGACAAGAACACACCGTACACACCCTCACCCCTCCTCTACGACGATTACCTTTATTTCTTCAGAATAAACAAGGAGATACTCTCCTGTTACAATGCCATCACAGGCGAGTTATATTACGGCCCTGAGAGATTGGAGGGTGTCAAAGACGTATACTCCTCCCCCGTGGGTGTGGACGGGCGTGTGTACATCGTCGGAAGGAACGGCGTTGCCTGTGTCATCAAACATGGAGCGAAATTTGAATTGCTGTCCCGAAATACTCTGGATGACGGTTTCGACGCGTCCCCAGTCATCGTGGGTGATGAGCTGTACCTGCGAGGACGTACACACCTCTACTGTATTGCCAACGATTAACCGGATGTTCCCATACCATACAATGGAGTAAAATCATGACCGGAATATCTTATTTTAGTCGTACCATACGGCAATCGGGCTCTCTGCTTTTAACGATTCTCCTCTTTCTCTCATGCGGCATGACACCCTCGGAAGACGAAAAAGCGGTATCTGCCGTCGTGACCCAATTCTTCCATGCCCTAGCCGACAAAGACAGCACCGCTGCCCGCGCCGTAATGACGCCCCAGGGCCGGTTCTATTCCGTACGCGAGGATGGCTCCTACCGCACCCAGACCCATACCGAATTCTTCCAGCGACTCGCCCAGGAAACCAGCGATTTTCTCGAGCGCATGTGGGACCCCACGATCCTCGTCGACGGCCGGATTGCCGTCCTCTGGACGCCTTACGATTTTCATCGCGACGGCCAATTCAGCCATTGCGGCGTCGATGCCTTCAGTCTGATTAAAACCCCGGAAGGCTGGAAAATTGCCGGCACAATCTACAGCATAAAGCGCCAGGGATGCCAGGAAAGTCCCCTGGGCCCACCGGAATGACGAGGCATGACGTATCGTCCGCAGTAGATACCGCAGGCTTCAATGTCAGACAACACGGGGA
>Ga0180431_10005106_pt1 | contig 16123 bp, 15 predicted proteins | sample SS_ome_11_FD_132459 | JGI IMG/M metagenome (GOLD analysis project Ga0180431, IMG submission 132459) | Hypersaline lake sediment archaeal communities from the Salton Sea, California, USA - SS_1_MS_1 metaG | ecosystem: Environmental > Aquatic > Non-marine Saline and Alkaline > Hypersaline >... | reverse complement strand
TTTGATTTCAAAGCTAGGCGGATTGGTGCGAGGGTTGTACCATCCCAGCCGTTCAATGAACCGTCCGTCCCGAGGCGAGCGCGAGTCAGCTACCACCACGCGGTAACTTGCTTGCTTTTTGGCGCCAACACGGCGCAATCTAATACGGACCATATTCTTTTTCCATACTCCTTTCGAGCTATGCGGAATATTCTCTGACTTGTTGCAGATCGCCATAGGGTCAACGGAACAGCAACCCCTCCGCTATCACCCCCCAGGTATGCCTGAATCGTCATGACGTTGGCGAGGAGGAACCCTGGCATCTGATCGTAGAACTAGGCATTTTCATTTGAACAGTTGTGAAAGCAGGCCCATGCCTTTACCCTTGCCCCCACCGAGTCGCTTCATTAGTCGCTGGGTCTGGCGGAACTGGGCGAGTAAGGCATTAACCTCCTGAACTGTTGTGCCACTTCCCCGAGCGACGCGTCGCTTGCGGCCGGCATTGATGATGCGTGGGTTGCGTCGCTCTTGCAACGTCATGGAATTGATGATGGCTTCAATATTTTTCATCTGATTGTCGGTGACTTCTGGCGCGACCCCCTTGGCTGCCTGCGAGAGGCCGGGGATCATGTCCAACAACTGGCTCAAGGGACCAAGTTTCTTGATCTGCTGAAGCTGCTGCAAAAAGTCTTCCAGGTCAAAATCGCCCTTGATCAACTTTTGGGCCATGCCCAGCGCCTGCTCCTGGTCCATCGCCCCCTGTGCCTTTTCAATAAGCGTCAGCACGTCACCCATGCCCAGGATGCGAGAGGCCAGGCGGTCGGGATAAAAGTCTTCCAGCGCGTCGGTCTTTTCGCCCACACCCAGGTACTTGATGGGCACACCGGTTACAGATCGCATAGAGATGGCCGCACCACCCCGTGCGTCGCCATCTACCTTGGTGAGAATCAGGCCGGTCAGGCCCAGTCGCTCATGAAACTCGCTGGCCACGCGGACAGCATCCTGGCCGGTCATAGCATCGGCTACCAGCAGCACCTCTCGCGGCGAGGTACGCGCCTTGATCTCTTCCAGCTCGTGCATCATGTCATCGTCCACGTGAAGGCGGCCCGCTGTGTCCATGAGGACAACAGTGTACGCCGACTCACGGGCGCGCTTGAGAGCGTTGGCGCAGATTTTCGGCGGCGACGTCTTGGTGCCTTCGCTGTGCACCGGCACGTCTACCTGTCTACCCAACACTTCGAGTTGGGTGACAGCGGCCGGACGATATGTATCGGCAGCCACCAACAAAGGTCGTTGGCCCGATTTACGCAGCTTTACCGCCAACTTGGCTGCCGTGGTTGTCTTGCCAGAGCCTTGCAATCCCACCAGCATGACAACACGAGGGGACGGGCCAGAGAGATCCAGGCGAGCCGGTTCCCCTAACGTGACAACAAGTTCTTCATGGACGATCTTGATCACCTGCTGCCCTGGGGTCAGGCTGCGCATCACCTCGTGTCCCACAGCCCGCGCTTTGACCCGCTTGGTAAAGTCTTTGACCAATTTGTAATTGACATCGGCCTCCAACAGCGCCAGACGAACCTCACGCAAGGCGGCGTCCACATCCGCCTCGGAGAGCTTGCCTCGCTTGCCGAGTTTATCAAAGACCTCTTGCAGTTTTTCCGTCAGGCTTTCAAACATTGTCCCTTACCTTATAGAAACGCTTACTTGATCAATTGTAGTGCATATTGGCGTTTTCGTCAAATTGGGGTTCAAAAGTCCCAAATAGCCTGTTACGCCAGAGTTTTCTCCCGCCAAGAGCGACCGCCCCGATGACGCATTCGCCAGCAGACTCCCACCGGATAGCCTAGCAGCTTGGCCACGTCCCCTGCTACGCGGATGATCGGTACCCAGGCAAAAGCCCGCAACTGCCGCAAAAAGCTCCACCCTCGTGTCATGAGCCACAGCCGTCTGAACGGTGTGCCAAACATCAAGATACCGCCCGCCAGGAAGCCCAATCCCCACACTGGACTGTGTAACAGCGCCATTGCGATCAGCAAGGGTGTCCCGACCAGATAAGTCAGGTAGCGAATGAGATGGCGGCGGCGCCATAGATCGGCCTTGCCGTCACCTCGAGCATAGCGGTAATACTGCCGGATAAAAGCCCAAAGGTTGGGACGAGGGCGAAAGTAGGCCACTGCGCGCGGCGCAAACGGAAACGACCCATACCGCTCGCGCAATTTGAAATCGAAAACGAGATCTTCGCAATAGTCCAGCCACGTTGGATAGCCGCCCACTGCCAAAGCCGCCGCCTTGCGATAAGCTACCGAGCGGCTGGAAGGCAGAAATCGTTGTGGCACGATCTCTTTTAGGGCTGGCAACGTCGTCGCGCCAAGCGCGGTCTCGAAATCTGTCTGGGGGGCAGGAAGAAAGAAGCCACTGACAACGGCCGCGACGCCGGCATCCGGGCGTTCAAATGGTTCGAGCAACGCCGCCAGCCAATCCGGGCTGAGATGGACGCCAGCGTCGGTGGAGGCAATGATTTCGCCAGCGGCGTCGGCAATGGCCACGTTGCGCCCCTGAGAGATGTTGGCTCCAGGGCGAGAGATTACGCGCAAAGGCAATCGGCCCTCGGCCGTACAAGCCTTCAAGATGGAGAGCGTCTCGTCGGTTGAACCTCCATCAACGATTATTACCTCGTCGGGAGGCCGCGTCTGAACGGCCAGCGAGTCCAACAAACGGCGAATGCTTTTCCCCTCGTTGAGCACCGTGGCAATGACCGTGACTTTCATCGCTCTCCTCGCACCTCCTGGCCCAGTCGCTGAAAGAAAGCAACCATGTAAGCGTGTCGCTCCTCAGCAATTGCCTTACCCGTCGCGGTGTGCATCCGGTCTTGAAGTTTACTCAACTTGAAGACAAATTCGTGCACCGCTGTGTGCTCGCGATCGCTGGCGAGGTCGCCCTCACTATAGCCGGGCGGCACCTCAGCCCAGAGGCGCGAGTCGCGCTGCCCGCCGACGGCATAGGCCCGGGCGATACCTACCGCTCCAATCGCATCCAGCTTGTCAGCGTCAAAGAGCACCTTTGCTTCCAAAGTGGCTGGAGACAGACCCCGACGGAAGCGGTGGGCGGCGATGGCGTGAGCCACCGCCTCGACGCGCGCCGGCGGCTGGTCACACAGGATCTCGCGTGCCCGCTCGGCGCCGGCCCTGGCGTGGCACTCACCAGTGCCGGCCGTTTCAGCACGGGCCACGTCGTGCAGCAAGGCTGCCGCCTGCACGATTTCCAGATCAGCTCCTTCGGCCTCTGCGATCCGTTCTGCCAGGGCCGACACTCGCAACACGTGGTCGAAATCGTGGGCTGCGTCTGCGCCCTCGTAAAAACGGCGTGCCTCATTGACAGCGATCATGATACCCTGCCTCTCTACTCCACCCAACAACACAAAAACCTCCGGATGTCTGGCCTCACAAAAAATCTTTTACAGCCTGCGCTGCTTTTTGTGTCATGCCCGGCACAGCGACCAGTTCCTCCAAGGTGGCAGCACGTATGGCGTCCAGCGAGCCAAATTGCTTGAGCAACGCTACCCGCCGCGTGGGGCCGATGCCCGGCACCGCGTCAAGTTGTGACGCCAGCCCTGCCTTGCGCCGGATGATGCGGTGATGTGCCACGGCGAAACGGTGCGCCTCGTCGCGCACACGCTGGACGAGAAACAAACCCTGGGAGCCTCGCGGCAGGATCACCGGTTCAGACTGGCCGGGCAAAAAGAGTTCCTCTTTTTTCTTGGCCAGCCCTACGACAGCTAGGTCGTCCATGCCGTACTCTTTTAACACCTCCAACGCCGCGTTAAGTTGCCCTTTGCCACCATCAATCAAGATCAGGTCTGGTAGAATGACCCAACTGTCGTCCCGGCCAACCTGCTTTTCGCCAGCCTTTGCCTCCCTGGCTGCCACGGCCCGCTTGAAGCGCCGCCGCAGCACCTCTTGCATCATGGCAAAATCATCGCTCCCGGCCACCGACTTGATGCGAAAACGCCGGTAGTCGCTTTTGCGAGACACACCTTTGACAAAGACCACCATGCTGCCGGTGGCTGCCGTACCCTGTATGTTAGAGATGTCATAGCCCTCGATGCGGGTAGGGGGAGCGGGCAGGTTCAGCGACTCTTGCAACTCGGTCAAAGCCACCGTGTGCTGACTCTCGTCGGCCAGCCACTGGGCGCGCAGGTGGGCCAACGTCTCGGCAGCGTTCTCGACTGCCAACTGCACCAACTCTTTCTTGGGGCCGCGCCGGGGCACGCGTAGCGCCACCTTGGTACCCCGCCGGGTGCGCAACCACTCCTCGATGACCATCGCCTCGGCCACCTCTTTTGGCAGGAGAATCTCTGGGGGGATGTAGGCCGCTTCGTCGTAGAACTGTTTGAGGAACGAGGCCATCACCGTGCGATCCTCCTCCTCTTCAGTTCCTTCCAGCATAAAATACTCCCGCCCGATGAGCCTGCCTCGCCGGATGAAAAAGACCTGCACACATGCCTGGCTATCCTGGCGGGCAAAGGCTATCACGTCCTGGTCAGCTTTGGTCAGCGAGACCACCCTCTGCCGCTCGATGACCTTTTCCACAGCGTTGATCTGATCCCGCAACTGGGCCGCCTTTTCAAACCGCCATGCCTCGGCAGCGGCTTCCATGCGCTGTCGCAGGTCAGTCAACACCTCATCGGCCCTGCCTTCCAGAAAATCGCACAACTGATCGACGATGGCACGATATTCATCCTTGGAAACAGCTCCAATGCACGGCCCGGCGCAGCGCTTGATGTGGTAGTAGAGACAGGGTCGTTTGTCCTGACCGGTGATCTCGCGCTTGCAGTCCAGGTAGGGAAATAAGCGCCGCAACAAGTCGAGGGTTTGATGTACCGCGTCAACTGAGGTATAAGGCCCATAGTAGCGCGCGCCGTCTTGGCTCATTTGCCGGGTGACATAGATGCGGGGAAAGTCGTCCTGCCAGCTGACCTTGATATAGGGATAACGTTTGTCGTCCTTGAGGCGCACGTTGAAGCGAGGACGGTATCGCTTGATAAGAGTGCTTTCCAGCACCAGCGCCTCCAATTCGGAGGCAGTAACGATAAACTCGATATCGGCGATGCGCCAGACCAACTGTCGCGTTTTGGCCGACTCTTGGGCCGACTCGTAAAAATACGAGCGCACGCGGCTGCGCAGGTTGATCGCCTTGCCGATGTAAATCACCATGCGGCCACTGTCTTTCATCAGATAGACGCCTGGCTTGGTAGGTATAGCATTGAGGAGGTCTTTTAAATCCGGTCGTCTCACAATTTAATTCCCCCACGAGGTTTTAGCCATCAAGTTTTGCTTCTATCGCCAGGCACCACAGCGGCGACCACGACCGTTGCTACGCCATACATCGCCGCTGCACCCAGAAACACGCTAGGCAGCCCCCAACCTGCTGCCAGCCCGGCCCCCATCATTGGTGCCAGGGCGTTGGCAGTAGAAACCACGCTGGTGTCCACGCCATAGACGGCGCCAAAGCGATCCTTGGGAACCAAAGTTGCCTGCAGCGCACTGACCGAAGCTACGATGCCACCCATAAACATCCCGCCCAGTGCCCTCAGAATAAGCAGTTGCGTGGGGTTCTGTGCTCTACTCATGAGCCCAAACGACACACAGGCTGCCGTGCCACAGGCCAGCAGGATGCGACGATAGCCGATCCTGTCACTAACCCGACCCAGGATCACAGCGGCCACGGCACTGGCGGCTGCAGCAACTCCTTCGATGGTGCCGGTGAGGGAGGCAACCTTGGTACCCGGCGTCGCGATCTCTTGGACAAAGAGAGGGAGCATCGGCCCAACGATGCGCATGCCCATGCGTACAAGCACGCGAATGCCAAAGACAGCCATCAGAGCCCGCGTGCGCAGCACCAGTACCAGGCCATCCCACAAATGTGGCATCTTTTGGCCGTCCGCTTTTTCTGGAGAGGTAAACGCCTCGTGCACCAGGGTAGCCACCAGCACGCCGGCGCCAAAGAGAAACCCTGCGGTGACCCAAAACGTGACCCGATAGCCCAGGTGGTCGGCTATCAGCCCCCCCAGCATCGGCCCTGCTGAGGCGCCCAGGTAAATGGCCATCTGCAACAACCCCAAGGCATATCCCCGGCGCTCAGGGGGGGCGCTGCTGGCGACCAACGTCGTGGCGGCCGGCACCGTGCCCGTCAGTATGCCCTGGATCGTCCGCAAAGCGACCAATTGGCCCACGTTCTGCGTAAACCCCATCAAGGCAATGACCACCGATCCACCGAACATGGCACGCACCACCATGACCTTGCGTCCATAGCGGTCGGCCAGCGAGCCCCACAGCGGCGCAACGACTGCCATGGTCACAGCCTGCGATGAAATCAACAAACCGGACCAGAACTCGACCTCTTCCAGCCGCGTCACCCCCAACTCTTGGACGTAATAAGGCATAAAGGGCATAAACACGGTAAAGCCCGATATGGCTACCATCTCGGCCACCCAAATGGCAGCTAGGTTACGTTGCCAACGTGTTGTGGGTCTCAAGTTTCCCAGGTTGATTTTCATGCGCGAGGTTACCTCCCTGTAACCGAGTGCTCTCCCGGCGCAGCTATTCATGCTACCGTGCCTATCTCCCCTTCAGTCCCCACAACGATCGATGGAAATAAATCGCCCCGCGATGTGCAGGACTGGCCACGTAGACAGTTTGCCAGTCGGCCACCAGGTTATCGTCGAGAGCCTGGCAAAAGATAGGCTGTCTGACCTTTTATCCCCCTGAACAGCTATTCTAACCGAAGGAGAGCACAATGTCAACCCCATTTTTCATCGATATTTTTTGACCGTTTCTGCCAGGTATGGTATACTTTTTCCCGCCACCCACAAGCTATAAGGGAGGTGTCGCTGTCACAGGAGGACAACCTTGAAAGAACCCGTCCTGGTCCTCAACCTGAATTTTGAACCGCTGGGCGTTTGCACTCTCAAACGCGCTATGGGCCTCATCGTCATGGGTAAGGCCGAGGTATTGATGAATGGGCGGGGCTATGTTCGGACACCGTCTTGCGCATTGCCCCGGCCCTCGGTGCTCCGCCTGGCTCACCTGATCCGCCGTCCACATCCCCACGTAAAGCTGGTAAAAAAAGAGATCTTTCGTCGCGATGGCTACCGATGCCAGTACTGCGGACGACATATGTCCCGACTGACCATAGATCATGTGGTCCCCCGGCGATTGGGAGGAAAGCACCGGTGGGACAATGTGGTATCGGCTTGCCCCAGTTGCAATCGAAAAAAGGGGGGCAAAAACTTGGAGGCGACTTCCATGCAACTCTTCCGCCCACCCCGCGAACCCCTCCCCACGGCCCTCTATCGCTTTGGCCAGTATTTGCAAGACAACAACGACTGGCGCCCATTTTTGGAAGGCTGGTAAGGAAAGGAGCTATGGCGTGACTTTATCTTGGCAGGAATGGAAACAAAAGATCGGCGACAAACTGCACGCCTTTGTGGATCGCGCGCTGGAGAACAGTTCTGTGGCCCTGTACGACCAGTCGCTGCGCGACATGGAGGAGTATATCGCTCACGTGGAGGAAGCGGCCGTCAGCATGATGGCTGCTTCGGAGGGAAATAAGCGCCACCTGGCCCAACATCAGGCCGAAACGGAGGTCCTGGACACCCGCCTCAATCAATTGCTGAGAGAAGGTCAGGCAGAGGAGGCCCACAGGGTGCAGCAAGCGCTGAATGTCAAGCAGGGACAGATCGCCGAGACACAGGCCCAGATCGAGCGACAATCCGCGCAGCACACGGCCTTGGTGCACAACCGGCAAATGCTCAAGGATCGTCTGCAAGTGCTGCAGGGCGAGCGTGAATCAGTCGTGGCCTTGGTGGCGCTGACCAGGGCAGAACGCGCCATCGACAACATCGAACACACGTTGGGCAGCCTGGCCGGCCTGGGTAGCGACTCGGAGATCGGCGTCATGTCGGGGCACATCTTGCAACGCCTGGACGAAGCCGAGGCCCACCTGGCACTGGTAGATGTAGACGCCGAGGTAGCCCGGGCTGCGGCTGCCATTGAGGCAGCGCAGGTGGAAGAGCAACTCGTAGAGCGCCGCCGTCGCCTGGGCCTGGTCGTCGAGGAAGCAGAAGCAATATCAGACCCTCCTGCAGCGGAGACCCAAGCCCCTCCGGACAAAGAAGGTGTAACCGAAACCACAGAAGCTCAAGGGAACACCGCTCCCAAAGCCGTGCCTCCCGAGCCAGAAAAAGATCCGTCAACGGCGACAGAACCGTGACAGTCTCTGCTCTCATCCGCTTTCCCTAACCGCCAAAGCGGGTCCAGAGACCAAGAGTGCGACGCAACTGGGAAACATCCACTTTTGCCGTCAAAGCACCGTCCAGGAGGAGGCAGCGTTCGAGGTGATCGTCAAGCAGCATCAGTCCCACCTGATCCAGAGCCGAGCGAGCAGCCAGCAACTGAGTGAGGATGTCATGGCAATCGCGGCGCTGGGACACCATGCGCTGCAAGCCTCGCACCTGCCCCTCTATTTTTTTTAATCGCCGGAGCAGGGTCTCCTCGCACGGAGACAGCTCCAAAGTACCCTCTGCCATCATATTGTTCGCTCCCTGACCGCAAGCCAGCATCTTTGCCTATCGGATGTCCTGGCGTGCAGCCTTGATTTGCTCCAATTCTTCTTCCAGCTCTTCCAATCGGCCAATCATTGCCGGCGGCACCGAATGGGCCGGCAAGCGTGCCTCCAGATCGGCGATCTGTCGCTCGAGCTCTCGGATACGCACGACTCTCCTGTCCTTGCTCATGCTCTTTACTCCTCTCTTGCTCAAGTTCTAAAATTATCAGGCTTGACAAAGCCCTTGATCTATGCTATACTATCACCACATACCCCTGGGGGGTATAGGTATACAACTAAATTATACCCTGAAACCATCTGGCTGTCAAGTTTTCTTGAAACACACTTTTTTTACAATGGATTGGCCAAAATCAGAGCACCTGGGAACAACAAGGCAGAACTGGATGACATCGAGTGGAGAGTCGCAATGCCCGTAATGAATTTCACGAAAGCGCAAGTCACGGCCATTCCTTACATCGACGACGACAAATGTGCAGCTTGCCGCCGTTGCCTGGCGCGCACTGTGTGCAAGAGCAAAGCCATCTTGCAACTGGATCCGGGCGAGCCTCCTTTTATCGACAGCAACCGTTGTTACGCCTGCTATGCCTGCGTCCCTGCCTGCCCCAACGGCGCCATTGTCCGCCCTGGACAAACTCGAAAAAAATCCAAAGAGGATAGGAGATAGAACGCATGTCGAAAGTAAAGTTGAATTCGTTACTTGGAAAGAAAAATAGCGAGGGCCACGATCATGAAACAGAGCAAGCCAGCGAGGCCTCGCTGCTGCACCTGACCGACGCTGATTTTGAGGAGAAGGTGCTCCAGGCCGATCGGCCAGTCCTGGTAGACTTTTGGGCAACGTGGTGCATGCCCTGCCGCATGGTTGCCCCTATCGTGGCCGAATTGGCTAACGATTACGAGGGACGGGTGCAGGTTGCCAAGTTGGACACCGACAGCAACCCTCAGACACCAGGCCGCTACGGCATCATGGGCATTCCAACGCTTATACTATTCAAGGACGGTCAGGAGGTCGATCGGGTGGTAGGCGTGCGGCCCAAACCGGCCCTCGCCCAGATGCTTGACACAGCACTCAACAGCAATTAAGCGCAGCCGCCGGTTCGACAGGCTTTTCGATGGTCGCCGGCTTGTATTGCACTTTTTTCCCCATTGCCCATGCAGAGTGTCTGGCTCATCGGGGGTATTTGTACAACCGCGCTCCACAGTTCGATGGGAGACTGGCTTGCATCTACCCAGGCAAGCAAAAAGGCCCTGGAGGTCATACCTCCAGGGCCAATGCAAAGACAACAATTTTATGTTTTCGATGGGGGAAGAGCTAAAACCAGCGATCCTGAGGGCCAACACCCGGACAACTCTGCCGCGCTAGGGGGCATTCATGGACACAACAGGCAAAAACACCCCATACGTTCTGGCTGGTTCAGCAACCCGGACGCTTACAAAAGCCCTCGCTTCCGCCAACACCCTCGTCAGCAACAAGTCTTGGCCGCTGACCGTCGCCACGTTCCCTTTGCTCTCGTAAAGAGGAACAAAAAGTGTCAAGGTGCGGCTTTCCCTCCCCTGGAGGGTAAAGCCCTCGTACAGATCAGAAGCGTGCAAGTGTCCCCTCGGGTCTATGAACCCAAATTGATCGTCCATCACTACAACCTGGTTTATCGGATCCGGGCTCAGGTTCGTCACGACGTAGGTATACGTCACCACCGTTCCCACCTCTACCTCCTCAGCGCTGGGAGTAACGGTCAGGGAGAGGATCCCTTCACCGTTCGGTCCTGGCCGCTGAATGGTGTCCACAAAAGCAGTAGCTGTAGCCAGGAGCGGTTTGCCCAGGTCGTCGCTGCCGGTGGCCGTTGCCACGTTGGTTGTGTCCTCGTCCAGCCTTTGGGAAACAACCTGCCTGACACTTTGTCCTCCAGCCAGGTCAAAGGGTCCGGCGATCGTTCCCAGCAAATCGTCCGTCAGCACAACACCATAGGCCGTGTCCGAACTGGGGTTGTCGACCACATAGGTGTAGGTCACCGTATCGCCCGCATAGACTCTCGGGGCGCTGGCATTCAGCGCTAAAGAGATAGCCACATCCGGCGCAACGACGTCCACAAAAGCGCTGGCCTCAGCTCGCACTGTGTCGCCCAGCAAGTTTTGTCCCTCTGCCGTCGCCACATTGGTGGTGTCGGCTGTCAGCACCGTCGAGGCAGTAAAGACAACTCTCTCGACTGCCTCCAGGTCGAATGGGCCAGCGACCAAGCCAAGCTTGTCGTCGACCAGCGAGAGGTTGTACAATGGGTCATCGCTGAGGTTGGTCACCGTGTAGGTATAGACTACCGTCTCGCCAGCATAGACCGCCGAGGCACTGGCAACCTTTTGCAGCGTGATCCCCCCCTCAAGCCCGGACAGCTGGAGGGTGTTGACAGAGGCACTGGCTGTGGCCACCACGGAGTCACCCCACGGATCCAGGCCCGTCACTGTAGCCACATTGGTCGTATCAGCATCCAAAGCCGTCGTCCAGGTACAGGTAAAAGTGTCGTTCGGTTCCAAGCGAGGCACAGAAGCGCAAACCTGGGGCGATGGCTTGTGGTCGTCCACGACAGTCACCTCCTTCAAGGGGACGTCGCCAGCGTTGGTCACAGTATAGGTGTAGGTGACCAGTTCGCCCGCATAGATTATGGTAGCGTCAGGCTGGTTGGTCACAGTCAGTGCAGGGATCACAATTTCTGTATATACTTGAGTGCTGTTCAAAAAGATCGAAGTACTGTCAGATTTTTTGCTTACAGCCACCACCTTGCCGCTGATAACAGTCCCGGCCGGCGCGCCCTTGTCTACGCGCAGGCTCACTTTTACCTGGCCGCCCTCCTTGTACGCTAACGGTCCAACGAAACACGCGAAAACCTCACCGTACTGTTGACAATCAGGAGGAAGGGAATCAAGAAAAGTATACTCTGGGATCTGACCAGCCAAGACTATACCATCGAGGAGCGTCCAACCCAGATTTTGATAATGAATTGTGTACACAATCAAATCGCCGGGGCGGGCCATTTCCGGCCCAAGAGCCTGAAGGAAAAAGCCCCCACATCCCTGGGCTACATTGGGAAACGCCAGGCAGGTTAGAGACACACCGATGGTCATCGAGCATAGCCAGAAAAACAACACTGGCCGGCGTCGTTTTTTGACGTCGGTCTGGTTTTCTCTGGCAAATATTCTCATCAACGAGGAAATGTGCAATGTCTTCATGATACAACCCCTTGGCCAAGGACTTGTTATAGTTATATCATCTCGTAGTTAGATCCTCGTTAGAGAAAGGTAAAAAAATAGTTAGAAGTGCGACATATTTTCCTGAAATTTTATTGACAATCCTCTCCCCTTGTGATATGATGAGATCGCTCCAAGTTGGCTCTGGGTTTTGCTCTGAGGCTGTCAAAAACATCCTTGTCTACCAAGACAGCCTGGAAGGAAACGTCCCATGTCCGGGGTACCATGCAGTCTCTGCGGGCGAAGAACCTCGCTGGTGACGGCCTCTCTCTCTGTCTGTGTCGATTGTATCCGGCAACGGCCAGAGGAGGCCCGACCAGCAATGAGATCGGCACAGCGCGTCTCCCGCCAAGAGTTCAAACTGCCGCTGGCAGCGCCAACCGACGGCAACGTTGTCTGCCCGCTTTGTGTCAATGCCTGTCGCATGGCTGAGGGAGAGCGAGGTTTCTGCAACCTGCGCGAGGCCCAAGGGGGCAAATTGGCCCACCTGGCGGGCACGCCGGCCAAGGGTCTCCTGCACTGGTATTTTGATCCGTTGCCCACAAACTGTGTTGCTGCCTGGGTGTGCAAAGCAAGTCACCGGCGAGGTCGCAACAACCTGGCAGTCTTTTACGGTGCGTGCACCTTCAATTGCCTTTATTGTCAAAACTGGCATTACCGGCAAATGAATCCAGCCGGTCCCGGCATGAGCGCGCAAGAGTTGGCCGACTGTGCGGATGCCCGGACTTTTTGTGTCTGTTACTTTGGGGGGGATCCAACCCCACAGATGCCGCACGCCCTGGCGACCTCTCGCATCCTGGCTCGACAAGGCGTCCGCATATGCTGGGAGACCAACGGCTCTATGCATCCTCGTTTCCTTGAACAGGCCGTGCGATTGTCCTTGGAGACAGGTGGATGCATCAAGTTCGACCTCAAAGCCTTTGACGACAACCTGCACCGGGCCTTGACCGGCGTCACCAACAAAAGGACGCTGGAAAACCTGAAGCGTGCGGCAGGCTATGTTTCCCAGCGTCCTGATCCGCCACTGGTGATAGCCAGCACACTGCTGGTGCCCGGCTATGTGGACGCCAAAGAAGTGAGCCATATAGCCCGCTTGATCGCCAATTTAAATCCAGACATTCCTTATACTTTGCTGGCTTTTGCCCCTCATTTCTTTATGCCTGACCTGCCTCGCACCTCTGTGCGCCACGCTCAAGAGGCCGAGGAGGCCGCGCGGATGGCCGGGTTGACCCGCGTACGCGTGGGGAATCGCCATCTCCTCTCGCGAGACTATTGACCCACCCCCGCGGGGGCGATAATTTTGGCCAGATCCTCAAGAAATCACTCTGAGAAGCAAAATAAAAAAAGGCCCACCCTTTGTCCGGCTCAGGGCGAGGTTAAAGCCGGTGTTGTTGCCCACGCGCGGCCATCTCGCGGCTAAGAGCATTATGCCGGGCGATCATCGCCGGCAGATCCACGCCTGTCAACTCGCCATTCTGCACCACCACCCGCCCATTGATCACCGAAAGTGCCACCTGAGAGGGCGCAGCAAAGACCAGGGCGGCCAACGGATCGTGCTGTGCGCCGGCGTAGCCCAGTTGAGCCAGGTCAAAGGCGACAAAATCGGCGGCCATCCCAAAAGACAGCGATCCAATGTCGTCGCGCCCCAGGACCGCAGCGCCGCCGCGCGTGGCCATCCAAAGTGCCTCCTCGGCAGTCAGGGCACCGGCGCCTTTTAGAACACGCTGAAGCAGCAGCGCCTGCCGCACCTCTGCCAGCGCGTGCGAGCTGTCGTTGCTGGCGCTGCCATCCACCGCCAGGCCCACTTTGACGCCAGCGTCCAGCATCTCTCGTATTGGGGCAATGCCCGAGCCCAGCCGCATGTTGGACGAAGGGCAATGTGCCACACCGGTGCCCGTCTGGGCCATGCGCTTTACCTCATCCGCATTCAGGTGAACGGCGTGGGCAAACCAGGTGTCCGGCCCGATCCAACCCAACTTTTCCATGTAGGTCACCGGCCGGCAGCCAAACTTTTTGAGACAGAACTGCTCTTCGTCCAGCGTCTCGGCCACGTGAGTGTGGAGCATCAGGCCACGAGCCCGCGCCCAGGCGGCCGACTCACGCATCAGCCCCTCCGTCACAGAAAAAGGCGAACAGGGTGCAATGACGATGCGACACATGCTGTAACGCCCGGCCTCGTGGTAAGCGTCAACGACCCGTTCGCAGTCGCGCAGGATGGCCGCTTCGTCCTCCACCACGCTATCTGGCGGCAGGCCACCTTTGGAAGCGCCCAGCGACATGCTGCCCCGGCAGGGATGAAATCGCATCCCCAGCGCGCGGGCGGCCTCGATCTCGGCATCCAGCCGGGCATCGTTGGGAAAGATGTAAAGGTGATCGCTAGTTGTGGTACAGCCCGAGAGGATCAGCTCTGCCAGCCCCACCTGAGCACTGATGTAAACCCCTTCGTCGGTCAACCCAGCCCAAACAGGATAAAGAGTTCGCAGCCAGCCAAACAGCCTGGCATCTTGTGCTCCCGGCAGAGCGCGGGTCAACGTCTGGTACAAATGGTGATGGGTGTTGACCAGCCCCGGCAGCACGATCCAATCGGTGGCATCTATTACCCGATCAGCCGCTGCTGGCAGTTCCTCCGTAGAGTCCACCCGTTCAATGACATTGTCGCGCACAAACAATCCGCCGCCGGCAATACGCCGCCGCTCATCGTCCATCGTCACGACCAACCGCGCATTTTTAACCAGCAATGTGCCCATTGTCCCATCCTTTTTCTTCAAAGCACATTACGCCTGACACACCTATGTCGTGCCAGGCTCACTTTTTCAACACACCCAGTATATCACGAGAGCCAGGGATTGACAACGGCTTCATCTCGTGCTATGCTTACCCCCACATGGTACCCAACACGCAAATCGAACCAGACATCACTCCCACTGTTTTGAATTTACTTCTGCAGGAGGTGTCATGTCATTTTTGCAAAGCGAAATCCGCCAGCAGCCGCATACGCTCATGACATTGCTGGATCGAGAAACAGAAAACGCCTGGCACATCGCTGCTGACTTGCGAATGCGAGGCATCAAGTACGTCATCATGGCCGCGCGGGGCACATCGGACAACGCAGCCCGCTACGGGCAGTATCTCTTTGGCGCGTACAACCGCCTGCCGGTGGGGCTGGCTACGCCGTCGCTCTTTAGCGTCTACGGCGCCCCTCCCCGGCTGGAAGATGGCCTGGTGATCGGCATCTCTCAGTCTGGCCAGTCCCCCGATATCGTCGCAGTACTGGAGGAAGCGCGGCGACAGGGTGTGCCGACGCTGGCCATCACCAACGAGTCGACCTCTCCCCTGGCCGCACAGAGCGACTATGTACTCTCTTTGCACGCCGGCCAAGAGCAAGCAGTGGCTGCCACCAAGACTTATACAGCGCAGGTGAGCGCCCTGGCCTTGCTCTCTTGCGCCATGATGGATAATTCTGATCGCTTGGCGGCGTTGCGACACATCCCTTTGGCTGTGGAGCGCGTCCTGGGCCGCGAAGAACTGATCGCAGAGGCAGTGGAACGTTACCGTTACATGGAGGCCTGTGTCGTCCTGGGTCGAGGCTACAATTACGCCACGGCGTTTGAAATTGCCCTCAAGCTCAAGGAACTTAATTATCTCATCGCCGAGTCTTACTCCCCGGCCGATTTCATGCACGGCCCGATTGCCGTGGTGGGCAGCGGCTTTCCGGCATTGGTCCTCGCTCCCAGCGGCAAAATGTTCGACACGATGCACGACTTTAGCCTGGAGCTCAAGGCGCGGGGAGCAGAACTTCTCATCATCTCTGACCGGCAAGACCTGCTGGCCGAGGCTGTCACGCCAATGCCATTGCCCGAGGGCGTGCCAGAGTGGCTCTCGCCTATCATGGCAGTCGTCCCCGGCCAGCTCCTAGCCCTGCACCTGACGCTGGTCAAGGGAAACGATCCCGATCGGCCTCAAGGGTTGCAAAAAGTGACGATCACCCGTTAAAAGACCCATGCAGCGTCCAGACACAAAAGCCCACCCCTGTCTAAAAGTCTGAGGTGGGCTTGATCTATTTTACTCGCGTATCATGTTTGTGCCACACTTGGGGCACTGAATTTGATAACAAGGCTGTCCAACCTGATGCGGTCCTTTGTGGCCGCAGTTAGGGCAGATGCAATAGCCACCCGGGCCAGCCGCATTGGGGCCACCCCCGAGGCCAGGTCCTCGACCACCACCTGTTCCACGACCTCCGCCGCCTCTTCTTCCTCGACCCATATCTATCACCACCTTTCCTGTC
>Ga0180431_10005105_pt1 | contig 16129 bp, 14 predicted proteins | sample SS_ome_11_FD_132459 | JGI IMG/M metagenome (GOLD analysis project Ga0180431, IMG submission 132459) | Hypersaline lake sediment archaeal communities from the Salton Sea, California, USA - SS_1_MS_1 metaG | ecosystem: Environmental > Aquatic > Non-marine Saline and Alkaline > Hypersaline >... | reverse complement strand
TGTTCCATTTCTTTCGGATTCGATACTAATCAGTGCAAATCTCCCGCAAAAAACTTCTTTTACACACCTGCTGTGCTCCCTGTTTTTCACATGTTTATGAAGTACTGAAGGATTCATATAATGTTACGTCCTATTTCTACAATCCCAATATCTCGCCGAGAGATGAATACGAAAAGAGATTATCTGAGCTGAAGCGTTATGCGGAAGAAATTGGCTTTCAACTTATCGTCGGCTCATACGACATCAGAGAGTGGACGCAGCGGGTGAAACCGTTTCGATTCATGGGAGAACGATCTGAACGGTGCTGGAATTGTTATCATTTCAGGCTCGAGAAAACCTTCATTCATGCTGTTGACGAAGGATATGATATTGTTGCAACGTCCCTTTCAATCAGTCCCCATAAAGATGCATATCGGATCAATAAATCCGGAAATGAGCTCGAGAAAAAGTACGGTATTCCATTTCTCACAGCCGACTTCAAGAAGAAGGACGGATTCAAGAAATCGGTTGAGCTCTCGAAGAAACATGGATTCTATCGTCAGAATTACTGCGGTTGTATATATTCGAAAATGGAACGGGAAACGGCCTCAGTGTACTACACAAAGTAAATGGAACTGAATTCATTCAAGCTCGCGGTGAAAATAATTAGTCTGGTCCCCTCGCTGTTCGTATTCATAATATGTCTTTGAATAAAGATCAGTACAATGCATCACGACCTGTCGGTGGTATCAGTCTCGTTATTGCCGGTGCGGGGACGGGAAAAACGAGGACGCTCGTCGAGAAAGTCAACAACATCATTATCTGTGGGATCCCTCCCGAGAAAACACTGATCCTGACATTCAGCCGGAAGGCGGCCGATGAGATTGCGGAACGGGTGAGAACCGCAATCGGTGATGGGGCGCAAGGGTTAGTCTCGGGCACCTTCCACTCGTACTGCTTGAGCCTTCTGCGAGAATATCGTGAAGCATTTCTGACTGAAGAGGGATTCAGCGCATTCCCTCAGGTTGTTGATGACGAGCTTCGTGACCAACTGCTCACCGATATCATCGGACATTCTCTCGATCAGTTTCTCGGACTGCCGATTCATGCAATTAAGTACCTTCTGAACAACTATGAGAAGCTCGATAGTAATAATAAAAAAAAGCTTCTCGGGAACGGAATTGCGGAGATGCTCTTTGAAGTGCGAAAATTATATCGACAGATGAAGTGCAGTATGAACTGCATCGATTTTGAAGACATGATCGACTTCAGTATACGACTTCTCGAGAAGCATGAAACCATCCGAAACGATGTTGTCAACCGATTCGACTATATTCTCGTCGATGAATTTCAGGATACATCGGAGAATAACTTCAGACTTCTGAAACTGTTGCTGCCATCGATATCGCCCAATCTTTTCGTCGTTGGAGACGACTGGCAGTCTATTTACGGCTTTCGAGATGCACGGGTTGAATATACGGTCCGAATGAAGCGCTATTTCCCGAATGTTACGCTCTACAAGCTGAGGAAAAATTATCGCTCACGGAAGGAGATTGTTTCCCTTTCGAATCGATTTATCAGGAGGAACCGGTTTAGAACGAGGAAAAGGATTGTTTCATCCAGGGGAAGGGGAGGGAGAATCGTAAGCATCGGCGTTCAATCCCTTGCCGAAGAATGCAGGACCATTCAGAATATCGTGAAGGGCGAGAGAGAGCATGCGGAGACTATTGCCGTTCTCTATCGAAATAACTGGCAGGGTAATTATATACGGGATCGGTTGACAGATTCTCATCAGCATTGTGGAAACGAAGTTGTCATGATGACCATCCATTCCTCGAAGGGGCTTGAGTTTCATACCGTCATCATTGCCGGCGTTATGGATGAGATACTCCCGGACCGATCATCTGATCTTGAAGAGGAGCGAAGACTTTTCTATGTAGCGCTTACCCGGGCGAAGGAACAACTATTCATTTTATACCATCGTAACCCGGATGACACCCTTCCTCGATTTGCCCTGGAGCTCGGTTTTTCTGATAGCTGAGTTTCACCGCTGGCTACAGCGTGCTGAAATGTCCCCGCTGTTCGTATACCATTCCGTGAAGATGCAAAGACCCCCAATTCGGCAGCCCCGCGGGTTTAAGTCATTCCTTGGCAAATCAGCTCAGAAGAGTTGTTTTAAATATGCGGTAGGGAAAAATCCTCACGATACTCTGTTCGATATTGATGATTGAGACTTCTTTAATTTCTTCTGTTTCACTTACCCATTGGTGGGCGTATTTTACCCGCGATCTCCTTTAAGCCCTCATAGAGCTTCATATTCTCGACGCAGCAGGCTTCAGCTTTCTTCATGCGGGTTACTGTTGTCTGTATGCCATCGGTTATAACAAAGGTATGATTTTCCGTTGGGAGAATGCTCTTATGTGCACGCATCTCCATCTTCATCATCTTTGTATAATGACTCGCGGGGAGATTATCCTTATGAGCACGGAACCGCAACAGCGAGATTGTCATCAAACGGGGTTCGTAGGGGTGGAACATGACGTACTGCTGTACATCGGGATGATGGGTATGCTCGAGGTACTTCCGCTTCCAGTGATACTCGGCGTAGAATGAGAGATCATTTGCCAGCAATCTCCTGTCGAGGTAGCGGAACATCCCGGGGAAGAGCTGGCTGAGAAGGAGTGCCCGTGCCTGCCCGTTCTGCTTCCCCTGCATAAGTGCTGCTGTGGGTTCTCTGAGATAAAGAGGTTCTCCGCTGTTATTTCTCATCCATCGATAGGTGTGATGGTAATAGCTCGATTCGAAGGGGCTTCCGGTCATGGTGGTGAGCTCCGATTCCCATCGGGGGAAGGGGCTCCCGTCATTCTCATGGTGCCAGAGCATCTTTCTCAATCGTCCGTACGCAGCAAGGTCTCCCCTGAAATCGTATCTGCATTCCGATAGGGCGATGCAGTAGTTAAGCAGCATCCGCAGGGAGGTGTCGTGCTTCCAGATGCATCGCATCTTGATAGCGAGGGCGATTGCATCGGCAGCAGAGGGCTGGAGACGAGAGCGGGTGGTAAAGATTACGGTGCCGTCGCTGATACCGTTATACAGCTCTTTCCCATAATATCCGGTGAATTCGCGATAGAGGGGCATGAGCATGTCGATATGCTTATAATAGACCAGAAAGAGATTCGGATTGAACAGCAACCAGGGAATCTCTCTCCGCAACTCCATTACGAGTGCTGCCTGAAACGTCTTCACGGTGGTATACTTTTTTTTCAGCTTTTCGACAAGATCTCTTTTCTTCATTTCCTGCACGACGGCGAGAAACTCGATTGATCGCGGTGTCCTCGGCTTATTTCCGAGAGTTTTCATAACATACTGAAAAGACCCCTTCCACCAGGAGCCGGATATCCCCCTTCTGAATATATTTTCTCCCTTCTGATACTTGCGAGGAAACTCCATCGGCTCACTATTCTCTACCGGATAGTAATTTCCCATTCGCAGAGAGAGCCCCGGAAATTCCTCCTCATCTTTTTTCAATGCATTTCTTATTTCCAGGATTATTTCTCGGTACTTGTTCATCTCGCCGAAGGGATAGACCTCCCGGTGGAATGAACCGGCATTATCTTTCACCTCCACGGAAACAGGATTCCGGGCGAGCGTTACCGGATTGTAGGGATTCCCCTCAGCGACACTTATTTCAGTTAACCTGATGGCGAATGCCGGTTTCATCCTGCGATTCCCGAGCAGCTCATCGTCATTCGCCTTGTAGTAGAAGTAATCCATATCCATCAGCTGCTCAATGATATCCGGGTCAGGGGTAAGCAGTGTTCGGGCGCTCGATTCGATAAGGGCGCCGGTCACATCAATCATCTTCAGCTTCTTCTCTGCCAGCTTTTCGAAGTATTCGTGGCCGTATCTCCTGTATGTCCGCCGCGAGACTATCATAACGGGGCCGGCGATAGCATCCTCCCATATTCTCCGGTAGAAATCTCCTTTCTGGTGGTACCTTTCTTGATAATCCCGGTTACATTCATCGAGTTCCCTTTTGCTGAGATGCCCGGCGTAGATCAGTCCGGCGGTATTGGTAAATCCGCCGGTGTGATTCCCCCGATATGCCCCGCGGGGTATGCCCTTCATGAGTCCGGGATGTCCCCTTTTATCAGCGACATCGAAGTAGGGGAAAAGGCTCTTCAACCCCGGATTGAAGCGGTGTCTGTTTCTACCTGCTCCGTTCGAACCGCTCCAGAGAGCTACACTGAGGTACTTTTTATTCCAGTATCGCTCAAAGTCCTGCTCGCAACTTCTCCCGGTACGGACGTACATCTTGTGGAGATAGAGATCACGATATATCTCCTGATATCGGAGAACGCGCGCCCAGTATCGGGCCTCTTTCATATCACCGTTGTCGAAAGCTCTGAGCGCATGCACGGGAGTTATCAATCGGTGAAAGAGCAAGGAGAAATATTCCTCATGTGATGCCTTCAGAATCTGCTCAATGAAACTCTTTTCGTCGCGGTTCCACTTCACATTAATCTGAGGCTCTATCTCTCTCAGATACATCTTCATCATCTGATCAACCGGCCGGTGCTCCACCGGTATCTGAACATAGTCTCCTGCATCTTCCAGCCACCGTGGAGCGGGATGTATCAACCGGGCAAGTCTGAGCTTTGCAAGGTACATTCGCTGGAAGATGTATGATCGGAGCGCTCTCAGAACAGGGTGATTGGGATCGGTTATAATGGGGCCGTAGGTGATTCGGGATCTGTTTCTCCTGTCTTCTCGAAATCCGTCAGCAATCCCGTAGAGGATTCTGTCGTGCAGGTGCCAGTCAGCGGATCTCCGGCGATAGACGTCAAGGTCATAGACGTATATGAATACTCCGTTCTGATTGTGGGTCAGTATTCTTCTGAAGGGATCCTCCTCCCTGAAATCATACAGCAGATCATCATCTATCATGCCCAGAAAGGCGGGAGAATTCTTTTCGATCGGTCTCGTCCATATGCGGAAGTTCATCGGGTACTCTTCCGGATGAGCAATGGAATACTCATCGTGTACCCATAGAACCTCACTGTTATTTTTGACCATCACGCCGTAGCTATCGAGGGTATCCTGAAAACCTATCTTTCCGCATCCATTATCGCTATTATAAAATGCGTTGTGATATTTCTCGCTGAGCTGCAAATATCCGTTTTCGGTATTGATGTCCCATTGCTCATTATCCATTCGGACAGGAATCGATTTGAACTGCCTGATGAGCGATTCTATCTGAGCGTTGCTGAAAGCACCCCTCCCTCGTACAGCGCCCGAATGACCTTCCCCCACAGTTCTCCGAGCCTGTTCGAGGTATCGGAGATAGTTGTGGCGGAAGTGATATCTGAGCTTCCGATAGTGAGTATTCCTGTAGCTCTCTTCGGTAAGCGGTGGAACGGCGAGGAAAAGTGCTATCAGAGTTGCTGCTAAAGTATTTATCGATTTCCTCCTGATCGGAATGCGGCGAAAAGAATGCCCAATTATCGGTACTCTGAGCGGGTTAAACAGGTCTGTGATGCTATTCCATATTGACAGTTTTTTGCATAAGGCTAAATATTTATAACGTCAACAATTTATTGGGGAGAGTTAATAATATTAGAAGCTGTCTGCCATCACCTCTTCGGAAGATTCGCATGGTTGCTGAAATAATCGATGATCCTTAAATATTGTAATTGCGGAACAGGCGGTTCACCGCTTATACTGTCACTGATAATTGATAGCCGGGTGGTAGCACTCTCTTCAGGAGGTAGATGGTATGGACTATTCCGAACTGTTAATGAAGCGGCGCTCTATCAGAGATTTCGAGAAAAGGGAGGTGCCGGAGGATGTAATACGCGAGATAATCAGTGAGAGCTGCATGGCGCCGAGCGCCGGGAACCGTCAACCCTGGAAATTCATCATTATAAACAATCGGGAGGTGATAAAGCGCCTCTCCGATGAAAGCAAGAAGAATATTCTCGCAGCTATTGAAGCAGATCCAAATTCTCCATCGAAGCAGTATCGGGAGATAATGAAGCTCGAGGAGTACAACGTTTTCTATAATGCACCCTGCCTGATAATCATCGTTGGGCCCCGCAAGAATCCCCTTACACGGGTGGACTGTGCTCTCCTGGCTTCATATTTCATGTTTTCAGCAGTACAGAGAGGATTGGGCACCTGCTGGATTAATCTCGGATCGGATATCAGGGATCCGGCACTGCTCAGTGAGATAGGAATGCCCCCGGATCACCTTATTGTCGCACCGCTCATACTGGGCTACCCGAAGGAGATTCCCGCACCGACGCCGAGGAATGAACCGGACGTTTTGAAATACATCTCATAACACTTTCTCAGGTTGCCTGGATTTCCTGCCGAACATCTTCTTCTTGAGAATTGAGAGGACCGCCTCTCTGCCGATTTTTGCGTAGAGCTTCATATTTGTTTGCGGTAATTTCGAAGACATCCCCCGGAAAACCATTGTATTGGCGCCTGCCGGGCAACCGGTGACACAGAGACCGCACCCGATGCACTTTTCCGCGGTCACAACTATTCTATCGTCGACATAGGCACGCGCATCTGTCGGACAGCGATCGATGCACGTTTTGCAGACCCGGCACTTATCAGGATCAAACTGTACTATATACCGGGAGGTTGTACCGGCAAAGGTTTCTCCCCTGTTAATGCTCTTGAGGACGATGCAGCAACAGGGACAACAGTTGCAGAGGCTCCTTATGTGTTCTGCGCAGTTGTCGACGTTGTGAACCAATCCCCTCTTTTCAGCGTCTTCAATGATCTCTATTGCATCGTCGTAGCTGATTTCTCTCGCAAAACCGTTCTCAATCAGACTCTGTGCCAGTTCGTTGAAGACAAAGCATGTTTCGAGGGGATGTTCGCATCCCTCGCCGAGATGCCTTTTGGTAAGTCTGCAAAAGCATTGTGCAACGCCGATTCGATCCACATCCCGCTGTATCATCTCGGTAACGATATCGATGGGCAAAACCTGCCCGCCGCCGGGAAGGTCGACGTTGACCTCGACTGTTTGCAATTTTGATGATGCCAAAATTGTCGGCTCGGCGGCGAGCACCCGGTAGTAGGGGGTTTTCGTTTCAATCGCCTCTTCCAGTTCTCCCTCTATACCGGTGTTGAAGAACTTTATGTATGCTCTCCGCTGAGGAGTATCCTCCGGCTTTCGAACCTGCTGCTCGGCCATAAAGATAGGATTGCCCCGTTCAAATGAACGTCCCTCGTCGGTATCGTATTCAAGAATGAAACCCTCCGAGGAAAGTTTCTTCAGCCGCTTCGCGAGCTCTTCGGTGTGCAGCTTCGATTTCTTCTGCAATTTGGGAAGGGAGATGTTTCCGGCGAGTGGAAGCTTAAAGAATATCTCCAGATCATCAACGGAGACGGTTTTTTTCAGCGCTTCCTTGAAACTGTCACGCTCGGGTATCCTTCCCACCATAATTTCATAGAATTTACACAGATCCTCATAGTAATCTTTCATGGTATACTCCCCCTCCGGATCAGAACCGCATTATCCGTGTTCAAATGCTCTCTTCATTATTGTAATAAACCAAGCAAAGTCAAACAGTATTTCCGATCTTGAGCCAGCAACAGGGTAAATCGAAATGGATGAAGATGATAACGCTTTTCGCTTGACGTGAGGAGAAATCAGCTGTAGGGTATTTAACGAGATGGAGTACAACCAATTTGCACTTTCAGGATTCGCAGAAAATACACAATCGTGGAAGTGCTATCAGATACAGCGAGGAGCATGTAGATGTTATTAATCGATTTCTCGCAGGAATGCATCTGAGGATTTCCTGTAGAGTCGAAAACAGAACAGAGCTTTGCTTGCCTGGGAACGAGATTGCAATTACGATTTCAAACCTGTCTGTGGCGGTGAACCAATGTACTGAAATCATGATGCTGTTTTCTGGAGTATCAGCAGCGACATTTAGAAATACACCGATCAAATTATTCAAGGGGAATCGTCATGAAACGTTACGTAAAGATACTAATTGCTGTTGCAGCCGTAGTGCTCCTTCTGACGCTTTTTATGCTCAAGACCATGCGTGATGCCGGACAATTCAAGACGATTGCAGCACACTGCGATTGTGGCTGTACTCCGGTTGCCGGTCTGGTTGGCCCGGAGGATATTGAGGTTGATCCCGATCTCAAGATCGCCTTTATCTCCTGTGATGATCGGAGAGCCGTCAGACGAGGAGAGAATGTTCAGGGTGCGATATATGCCTATAGCCTGGAGAAACCTCAGCCGCTGATAAACCTTACCCCGAACCTCCCATTCGATTTTCATCCTCACGGCATTTCCCTCTATCGCACTTCCGACGGATCACGAAGGCTTTTCGTTGTGAGCCATCGTACCGATGGAGACTATATCGAGATCTTTGTCTTAAAGGGGATGAGGCTGCATCATCTTGAGTCGGTGAGCGGGAAACTCATGACCAATCCCAATGATCTCGTTGCTGTCGGACCGAAAGAATTCTATGTGACCAATATGCAGGGAGCAACCTCGGATTTCGGGAGAAATCTCGAGAAGTATTTGCAACTCTCCTGGGCCTACGTGCTTTACTACGACGGGAAGGGTTTCCGCAAAGCTGCGGAGGATTTGGCCTATCCCAATGGCATCACGGTGAGCCGAGATGGAAGAACGGTATATGTTGCTTCTACCCTGAAGCGTTGCATAAAGGTATATGATAGAGATGTGGCATCGGGGGCGTTACAGTACCGGGATGAGATTGATCTGAGCTCCGGCGTCGACAATCTGGATATTGACCGTGAGGGGAATATCTGGGTTGCCTGCCATCCGAAGATACTCACCTTTGTGAAGCACGCGGGTGATCCGTCGGTACAATCGCCCTCCCAGGTTATAAAAGTAGTGCCGAAGGAGGTGGGTTACGATATACAGGAGATATATCTCAACAGCGGTGAAGAGCTCTCGGCGTCTTCAGTCGCCGTGCTGTACAAAGACAGGATGCTCATCGGTGCGGTTTTTGGCGATAAGATCCTGGATTGTAAACTGAAAAAGTAGTGTAACACCATGTCAGTATTTTATACGATATCGTTAATCGGAACCCATTCCTGTAATGTGTACTTTCTGAAATGAATGATTTTCAAAGGTCCATAGTAGAGACGATACAGCGGCGAACATCCTGTCGGAGCTATGCGGATGATGATATTGACGGTTATGCGATCAATCGTCTTATCAGTGTAATCAAATCTCCCGGTGCCCCCCCCTTCGGCTCATCGGTTCGGTTTCATTTTCTGGGCTCGGTAGAACAGCAACTGGGGAGGGTTCGCGGAACATACGGAGTTGTCCGGGGAGCACGGAACTATATTGTCGGTGCGGTTCGACAATCAGCAATGGACATGGAGGATTTCGGATTTCTCTTCGAGCGTATAATCCTCCTCGTAACCGAGCTGGATCTCGGAACCTGCTGGATGGGCGGGACATTCAATCGTTCGAGATTTGTCGAAATGATCGATATCGGTCCAGACGAGATAATCCCTGCCGTAAGTCCGGTGGGTTATCCTGCTCAAAAGCGAACCCTCGTTGACTCGGCGTTTCGAATCGGAGCAGGTTCGAAGAGGAGAAAAGCATGGCCCGAGCTCTTCTTCGAGAGGGATTTTCATAACCCGCTATCTGAAAATGACCGCTACCTGACACCTCTCGAGATGGTCAGGCTCGGGCCGTCAGCATCCAATAATCAACCGTGGAGAATCGTCAGGATCGGCAACGGCTATCATTTCTTTCTTCAGCGGACGAAAGGGTACCGAAAGCTCTTCAGAGTTGACCTGCAGCGAATCGATATGGGTATTGCCATGTGTCATTTTCAGCTCACCGCAGGTGAATGTAATCTGCCGGGGAAATGGTCAAGAAAAGAAATCGCCATGAGATCTCTTCCAGAAAGAACCGAATATATTGTCAGCTGGGAGTGCGATGAGTGAGCTTTTTGACGATTGGCCCGATCGGTATGATGCGTGGTTCGAAACTCCGATCGGTGCGCTGATCAAGAAGTATGAGAGTGAACTCATTCTGAGACTCCTGCATCCTGTAGATGGTGAGCGCATTCTGGATGTCGGATGTGGAACGGGTATCTTTACCCGCGACATTCTCGATGCACATGCAGCCGTCATCGGGCTTGACATATCGCTTCCCATGCTTACGAGGGCACGGGAGAAGGCTCTCTCCGCGCCCTTTGCCGTTGTGGCCGGTGACATGCTCAGGCTCCCTTTCCGTGATAATTCTTTTGACAAGGTAGTTTCCATCACTGCTCTCGAATTCATTGAAGATGCCCGCTCGTCAATAGATGAGATGTTCAGGGTTGTCAGAGGGGGTGGGTATGTTGTAGTGGCGACGCTTAACAGCCGCAGCCCCTGGGCGCATCGCAGAAAAGCGCAGGCAGACGGAGAGGAAACCATATTCCGAAAAGCTCTTTTCAGATCAGCCGATGATCTTCGAGCGCTCGCTCCGGTTGATGGGATAATTGAGACGGCTATTCATTTTCAGAAGAGTGATGATCCTCGGCACGCGCAGGAGATTGAAAAGGAAGCGCGGCACCGTACCCCGGAGACCGGAGCATTCATTGCCGTGCGCTGGCAGAAACAGTAATCTCAACCGGTATCCTCTGAAATGCCAACCCGATAAACGTATATTCTGGAATGATACAGGTCAGGGACGTTCCTTATCTGTATCGGCTCCCAACCGGGCACGGCAAAGGTATTGCTGATAACCAGAGATCCCTCTTTCAGCTCACGCTCGAACTTTACCTTCAGATCCTTCATCGCATTCGGATAGAGATAGCATACGACCAGATCGGCTCCGGAGAGAGAAGCGCTGAAAAAGTTATTCCGTATCAGCTGGAGATTTTGTGCAGGGAAGATCATGGCAATTGCTCTTGAGATGAGATACGGCGCAGGTGAGTTTTCGTATCCGATTACCTGACAGGCGGGAAGCGCTCGTGCGAGGAGAAGCGCGAGATTTCCCCAGCCTGAGCCCAATTCGAAAACGGCTCCGCTCACTCTATAGGAAACTGCTATTTCGAGAAGTGCGCGTGTCACTTTCCGTGATGTCGGCATGGGAGAGACGCCATTGTAAAGAGAATATATGATAATGGAGGATACGGCAAGGATGATCAGGGTGAGTGCTGTGATTGCTATGACTGTCTCAGCCATAGCAATCAGCGATATGAACATCTCGGACATCGCTTCTGAGCTCTTCTCTACGGGATGCCGTACTTCCTGTCAGATGCACAGGTGCCGTTTGCTGATCAGTTATCCTTCCGATCTGCCTTCGCAATAAGCTGCTTGAAATAGGTATTCGCCCCTTCGACAAACTGATCGAGCGGCAAGAGCTCACGGGATACCCTCTCCAAAACATCATCAGCAATTTTCCCCTCCTTGACGAGCTGCCTCCCCGCTTCTCGTGCTGCCGTATATACCTCTTGAATAGCATCAGGCATCAGCTTTTCGGCGTAGAGGAGGAATTCGCCCTCCGGCCTGAGAAGGGCACCGAGATAGTCAACTTCCATGTGCAGTGCGATTACTCTGAAATGTGCGACCAGCTCCTTGAAATTATCCAGTCCGTGAAAACCGCAGTTGGATATGAGCACCATCCCCCTTGTCTTTTTCTCATGTCGTGAAGGGTGAGAACAGTAGTTGTCTTGAACTTCGATGAAGGGTAGTGCCTCCGGTATGATGCGGTCGAGAAAGAGTTTCAGTTGTGCGGTCATACCGAATACGTAGAGTGGCGTTGCATAGACGACGATATCAGCATTTCTCCATTGCTCGATAAGCGCCGCGGCATCATCCTTCTGAACGCAGATACCGGGACTCTCGAACCAGCACTTATAGCAACCGAGGCATGGATTGATCTTTTTCCCCTGGAGATAGACGACTTCCGTTTCAGCACCGGCTTCTCGTGCTCCCTCCAGAAAGGGCTGCAGAATTCGCTCGGTATTCCCCTTTCCCTTGCGTGGACTCGCGTTGAGTGCGAAAATCTTCATTGTCGGCTCCTCATACGAATTGTGCTCATACAACCGGGAGTGCAAGTAAGTGCATCGAATATGGTTGTTACGGGAGTATATTAATACCCGCTTGGTATTGTCAAGAAGAGTATTAACAGGTGCACCCTTTGATTATTGCTGCCCTTCGTATACTTTTTCTTCTCGTAATGCCTCTACCGTGTTTTTGATTATGCGGACATTCATGCCGGTTAATAAATCATTGACAGAAAGTTCAGTATTGACTAGTGACATATATATATTGCGAAAGGAGAAAAGATGTATGAGTCAATATTACGATTACAAGGTTGCAGTATTACAGTGCGCGCAGTGGCTCTCCGAGCATGAATTTTTCGGAAGTGTTACCGGAACAGGCGGTAATGTTTCAACGCGTGTTACCGATACTCGTATCGCGATAACACCTTCCACCATGGCGTATAGTGAGCTTACCCCTGATGATATATGTATTATCGATTTTGATTTAAACCGGATTGAGGGAGAGTTCGATCCTTCTGTAGAATCAGGCATGCATCTTGGGGTTTATCGGAATCGTCCCGATGTGGGTGCGGTTGTTCATACGCATCAGACATTCGCGAGCGTCTTTGCAATAATCAATAAGCCGATTCCCGCCCTCTTCGATGAAATAACCTTCAATATCGGCTCCCGGGTCGATATCGTACCCTATGCTCTCTCCGGAAGCCCTGAACTCGTGGAACAGGTGGTCGGCAAACTGGATAACCGGTGCCACTGCTACATTATGCAAAATCACGGCGCTCTGTGTCTCGGGCAGACTATTGATAAGGCACGGCTCAATGCAGAATTACTGGAGAAGGCGGCTCGAATATACTATTACGCGCTGCTCTCGGGTGAAAAAATCCGGCTCTTACCGGATGATATTGTCAGCTTCATCTCTGACGTGAGGGAATCGCTGTACTTTCAAAAATCATGAAAAATGGATGAGCAGGTTAGGGGGTACTGTCAATGAATGAGCAGAAGAGCCATGATAATCAGTATATTGCTGTCTTTGACGTGGGAAAGACCAACAAAAAGCTTTTGATCTTTGATAGCTCATTTCAGATTGTCGCTTCAACCTATGCAACTTTTGATGCTTTTCAGGAAGATGCTCTCTTCTATGAATCTCTGCGGGAATCAGCCGCGTGGTTTCTGGAGAGCCTGAAAGAAATGGCTGCACAGTTTCCCATCGGGGCCGTGTCAGTTTCTGCGCACGGGGGAACCTTCGTCTGTCTCGATAATGCAGGCGAGCTAGCAATGCCGGTTCTTTCCTATACAAGCGATCCAGGTGAATTTTTTCATCAGCGCTTCCATCAGAATTTTGGTGATGCAGATGAACTACATCTCACGTTAAAAACCCCCTCAATGCCGGGTCTTGGTTGCATGGCCAAGGGAATTTATTTTGCACAAGAGAAATATCCCCAGGAATTTGAACGCACAGATATTATATTAAATCTCCCTCAGTACTACGGATATCTCCTGACGGGAAAGTATGGTGTTGAGAAGACCTATTTGGGAAGCCATACGTACCTGTGGGATTTTGACGGGCAGTGTTTTTCAGCTGTTGTTGATCAGCTCGGTATCAGAAATAAAATTCCACAGAACATCACCAACCCGTGGGATGTTCTTGGAACTGTTTCACCGGCCATTGCCAATCAGACCGGGCTCTCGGAGAAGACGCTGGTTACGGTTGGGATACACGATTCAAATGCTGCACTGCTGCCCTATCTCATTAAGGTCAGAGAGCCATTTACTCTAAACTCCACAGGTTCCGTCTGCGTCGCGATGCGTCCGGGTGGGAAAATCAGCATTACCCGTGAAGAGCTCGGCAAAGTTGTTTATTACAATCTGAGCGCCTTTTCAGATCCGGTGAAGACATCTATTTTTCTTGGCGGGATGGAATTTGACACCTATGCAGGTTTCCTGTTAAACCTTCATAACAATCGTCCCTTCCCTGCATTCGACAGAAAAGTATGTGAAAAGGTTCTTCTGGAGAAAAGACATTTCATAATACCATCTATCATACCCTTCGGCATGTTTCCCCAATCGAGCCCCAGGGTAATCGAGGGTGATAAGGAATTCTCTTTTGCTGATATTGCAGCGGGTAACTTTCCCCCGTTTTTTCACAATTTTGAATATGCATACGCGGTTTTAAGCATCTCGCAGGCAATTCAGAGCAAGGTCAGTCTTACCATCGTCGGTAATGAAAAGGGGGATATTATTTTTGTTGAAGGCGGGTTCCGAAAAAACGATTACTATATGGCAATGCTCTCAGCACTCCTCCCCGGTTCTAAGTTGTTCCTTACAAACCTTGAGGAGGCTTCAGCCTTCGGTGCTGCATTGCTGGGCAAGAGTGCTATTGAGGGGAAACATCCCCGAGAGATGGATGGCTCCTTTGAAATTGAGATCGAAATGATTCAACATGATCTCGATGGAGTGCAGGAATACGAACGGTCATTCGGTGAATACATACTGTGAATAGGATTGTGTGAGAACAAATAGAGGGTATAACTGTTAAAACACCAGTATATTATATAATTTACCGTTCGCCCAGTGAATGAAAAAACGAATTTTTTAACGCCGTTCAATATTTTGCTGTTGACAATTTAGGTTAATTTTTTTCTGGTAAAGGGGAAAGGATTATTCTATGGATAAGTTCATCATTGATTTCATTCGCGAGCATCAAACCCTCGTCCATAACGTGATAGAAATTGGTGCTCTTATCGCTGCCTGGGTTCTTCTCAGCGGAGCAATACGCTTCGGTATTGCCATCTGGAGAAGAAAAAAGGGCATCTATCCGCCAGCAGCGAGCCAGATGGAAGATCACTAAGACCGGTATCACAAAAGCTGCAAGCCTGCCCCTCTCTTTCGGGGGAGCAGCTCAACATGAGCGAGGCCTCTCTTTTCCGGAAGGTGTGCGGTGCTTCTCTTTCACTCTCTCATGTCTTTCATCGCCTTCAGGACATCTCTCAGTTTCTTCAGCTCTTCACCGTATTGCGCCCAGTCTCCCGCTCTCAAAGCTCCATTAGCATTCTGGAAATGAAGATACGCTCTATTGGCATACTCCCTGAAGCGAGTGGTGATATCTCTATCGGTTGTAGCGGATTCCATTTCGTAAGTTCTCTCAAAGAAGAGCTTCTCGATCGACGCATTCAGGTTCTCCTCCATGACCAGCCGTTCTGCGAAAGAAACAATTACTCGCTTCAGCTCCGGCATTTCGCTTGATTCAGCTTTTAAGTAGAGCGGCTCAATAAAGATGAGGGATTCCTCGATGGGAATGACGAGCATATTGCCTCTGATAACATTGGAACCCTTTTGTCCCCAGAGGGTCAGCTGCTGTGATATCACCGCATCCTGATTTATACGAGCTTCAATTTGCATGGGGCCAAAGCTTAATTTTTCCTTCGGAAGATTGTACAATATAATTTCGCCGTAATTCGGCGGATCGCATTTTGCTGTCATGAATGCTATCATGTTATCCTTCTTGATCGGGGTGAAGGGCATGATCAGTATGAACTCGCTCTGTGCTTCATCAGGCAGCGTGGTTACCAGATAATAACTGTGAATATCCTCTTCGGAACTATCGTATATCTGCTTGGGAATATCCCAGGCGTCCTCATTATTATAGAAAACATTCACATTGTCCATATGATATCTGAGCAGAATGCGACATTGAATGTTGAAAATAGTTTCAGGATATCGTATGTGTTTCTTGAGATTCTCCGGCATCGCCGACATGTCTTTAAAAAATCCTTCAAAGATGTTCGAATACGTTTGTATAATAGGATCATTTTTATCAGAGATGTAGTAATTGATGGATCCATTATAGGCATCGATAACAACCTTTACGGAATTCCTGATATAATTTATCTCTGTATTCCCTGCATCTATGGGGGTCGAGTAGGGGAAATTGCTGGAGGTCGTATAGGCGTCTATGATCCAGTACAGCTTCCCCTCTGAGAGGACGATGTAGGGATCGCTGTCGAACTCAAGGAAGGGTGAAAGATTTCTTACCAGCTCAACGATGTTTCTTCTGAAGAGAAAGCGACTCTCCGCGGTAATGCTCTTCGAGATGAGGATGTTGATATCGTTGAATGTTAAAGCCAGGAGAAGCCGTT
>Ga0180431_10005103_pt1 | contig 16133 bp, 14 predicted proteins | sample SS_ome_11_FD_132459 | JGI IMG/M metagenome (GOLD analysis project Ga0180431, IMG submission 132459) | Hypersaline lake sediment archaeal communities from the Salton Sea, California, USA - SS_1_MS_1 metaG | ecosystem: Environmental > Aquatic > Non-marine Saline and Alkaline > Hypersaline >... | reverse complement strand
GAAGATGCAAAGGCGCTTCAACTAGGCTTGAAAAAGCTTGAAGCTGTCGAAGGCGATATCCTGATCGCCACCGATCCGGACGCCGACCGCGTCGGCCTGGCCGTCAGGCATCAAGGCAATACGTACATTTTAACCGGCAATCAGGTTGCCTGCCTGCTTCTCGACCACATCTGCAGACGAACAGAGAAACTACCGGACAATGCCGCATTCGTAAAAACGATCGGGACAACTGAATTATTTAAAGAGATCGCTGAAGCGCATGGGGCGGCATGTGTCGATGTGCTCACTGGGTTCAAATATATTGCCGAAAAAATCGAGAAGTGGGAAGAAGATCCGCAAGGTTTGAAGTTTCTTTTCGGCGGCGAAGAATCTTACGGCTATCTGTTGGGAACACATGCACACGACAAGGACGCAATCATTTCATCTACCCTCATTGCCGAGGCGGCATTGCACGCCAAATGCAATGGCCAAACGTTGATTGATCAACTGAACAGGATCTGGAAGCAACATGGGATTCATCTAGAAAAGCTCTCCACATTAGTCTTTCCTGAAACACGCGAGGGGCACGAGGAAATGGAAAAAGGGATGAGAAAAATTGAACAGGAGCCGCCTGCATCACTTGCCGGCATCCCCGTCACCTCCGTTGAAAATTACCTCACATCCATAAAAACTGATCTGCGCACAGGACAGCAGGAACCTTTAGAACTGCCCAAATCTTCTGTACTAAGGTTGTGGCTGGAAGATGGAAGTAAAGTGATGGTCAGGCCTTCCGGAACAGAGCCCAAAGTCAAGTTCTACTGCGGCGTGAAGTTGGAAAAGTTCGATTCTATTGAAGAGGGTACCGCTCGCATGGAAGCGCATGCGAACAGCTTGCTGAGCTCTATGAGGGACCTTTTTTAACTCGTTTCCTGTAGCGCGGGTTCTGGTTTTGCCGCGGAGGTGATGAATCTTTTCTTTCTGGAGGTGGATCTCCGATCCAATTAGGCTTTTTCTGCAAATACTTTAAAACCTTCCCTAGAACGCCGAGATCTCTTTTTGTGACCAGAGTGATCACCATCCCCTGTTTATCGAATCGCCCAGTCCTTCCTGAGCGGTGAACGTAGATATCGGGATCATCCGACATTTCATACATGAATACATGAGAGACATCGGAAAAGTCAAGCCCTCTCGCCGCCACGTCGGTCGCCACGAGATGACGGATCTTTCCCCCGCGGAATTTCCGGGTCACAATCCGTCTGACATCCTGGCTTAACGCTCCATGAATAAAGTCTACCCCTTTGACATTCTTCTGAAGGGATTTGGCAAGCGATTCCACCTGATATCTGGTGCGGCCGAAAATGATGCTTTGCACCGGCTGATAATCCTTCAACAATTGGATTAACGAACTGTCCCTTTGATCGGGACGGCAGAACAGGAACTTGTGATCGATGGAGCTTGGCGCCTGCTTCTTTTTCGTCAAAACAATATCGACGGGATCCTTCATATGACCTTCCGCGATGCGGCGGATCTCTTTGGGCATTGTCGCGGAAAAAAGAAGGATCTGATGGTCATGGACAAGACAGTTGATGATGAAGTCTAAATCGTCATAGAAGCCCATGCTGAGCATCTCATCCGCCTCATCGAGCGCCAGGATGCTGACCTGTGTCAGATTGATACGTCTTGAGTAAATAAAATCGATCAACCTTCCCGGCGTCGCAACCAGAACGTGAACGCTGTGCTCAATTTTCGCTTCCTGAATATCCGCGTCTTCCCCTCCGTAGATCGCAAAGGCGTGCACCCCTCTTTTTTTCCCGATCTTTTGAGTTTCAGTCGCATATTGAAGAGCAAGTTCTCTCGTAGGAACAATCACTAATGCCTGAATAGCGTCTATGCTCGTGTCCACCATATGGCAGATAGGGATAGCGCATGCCGCCGTCTTTCCGGAGCCTGTCTGCGCAAGGGCGACCACGTCATGTTTTTTGAGCACTTCAGGAATCGCTTTTGCCTGAATTTCGGAAGGCTCCAGATATTTCATCTCTTTCAGAGATTCGAGAATTTTGGGATCTAAGTCGAAGTCATTGAATGTCAAGTTAATATATTCCAGTTTACCGTTTACTAAACTCTCATCTTATCAAAATTTCCCTTTTCAACCAAGAAAGATTAAATAATTTTCAAACATTTCTTTTTATTCCATAATTTATTATAATCATTATGTATAATGGAGTTTAAGAAATGCCTCAATTTACCAACATTCAAGAAGCATTAAACTTTCCTTTAGGTCAGATTGAAGGGGCAAAGTCTAAAGTGACGATCGGCGACTACCTCGATATCATCGATAGTTCCAATGCGTTCAATCGATTGCTCACTCAATTTTCTCTTTACTTCAGCGGCAAAGGATGGGTCAATCAGGAAAAAGCCCAGAAAATGATCAAGACGGTCGACTTAGAAACATTGAATTCAGTCACGAATATCTGTAAACGGATCATCACACGTCTTTCAGAGACAAAGCTTGTTCAAAGAGACCCGATCGGGTTGAAATTGTCCAAAAAGGAAGAGCTGGCAGTCTTGAGAGGTATTGAATCTCTTGGAGATCATCACATTGACAGCTCCATTCAAACGGTGATCAAGGAGATGCAGCTTTTGCGAGGCTGGGTCGGTGAAGAGAGAATCAGCCGTCATCAACATCTTCTTAAGCTCATGGGAAACTGGAACGTCGAGCAGTTTGAAAAGCTGCGCAAAGACCGTGAATGGAAAAAGGTGTTTGCTAAATATATTAAATGGGCGAAAGAGTGGGGGCATGACCACCCTCCCGGTTCTTTAGGAGAGGCGGTTAAAATATTAAACAGCGACGCCTTCAAACAGTACTACACGAGTGAACACTTTGACTTGGACAAGCTTGATACTTCGAATATGGTAATCAGGGTTTCTATCCTAACGATCACTTCAGGTTTTGAGGATTGGCTTGCCTACAGCCTTGAGACAGGCAGCTTCGGTAAAAAGCAAAAAAAATCGATTGTCAATAAGCTGTGCAAACTCAATCCCGTCAACGCTGAAGAAATCCGCAAATCAGCAGAGGCTTTACCTTAACAAATCCGTGGGAGTTGATCACCGACAAGGCGGTCTAAAATGCGGCGCGTTCCCAAAAAGGTTTTCGATGAGACCATCGGACCTGATTGACCGGACACATGCCCGATAATCCGAGGATTGCTTCCCAACCCTTCGAGGACCGAGAGAGCCTGTTCGCCATCGTTGGAAGAGACAAAAGCGATCATCCTCCCTTCGCAGGCTACGTAAAAAGGGTCCAGTCCAAGAAATTCGCAGGCTCCTCGAACGACAGCATCAACAGGGACAGCACTCTCATCGATTTCCATTGCAAGACCTCTCGCTGCCGAAAGCTCGACAAGGGCAGTGGCAAGTCCCCCTCTTGTTAGATCGCGCATGCAATGCACGTCGATCCCCTCGTCAAATAACGCCCTGACAGACGAATAGAGCTCGCCGACATCGCTCTCGATGGAGGTTTCAAAAGTCAGCCCTTCTCTTTCAGACATCACCGCTATGCCGTGCCTGCCAATATCTCCGCTAAGGAGAATCAAGTCGTCAGACTGAATACTTTGAGGGTTGATCCCCGCCCTTTCAACCACGCCAACTCCCGAAGTATTGATGTACATCCCATCGCCCCTCGCCCGTTCGATCACCTTGGTGTCTCCCGTGACAAGCTTGACCTGAGCAAGAGCGGCCGCATCTTTCATTCGGGCAACGACCTGTCGAAGTCGATCAATATCAAACCCCTCTTCCAGGATAAATCCGCAACTGAGATATAAGGGGCGGGCACCGCACATCGCCAGGTCGTTCACGGTCCCAAAAACTGCCAGGTCACCGATCGAGCCCCCCGGAAAAAAAAGGGGCTGTACCACATAGGAGTCCGTTGTGAAGACTAAATCACTTTGATCAATATGCAAAAAGGCGCCGTCATGAAGGGTTTCTGACGATGTGCCGAACGCCGGCAAAAAGACCTTTTCAATAAGGTCTGAAGTATGTTTTCCCCCGCTTCCGTGAGACATCAAGATCTTTTCTTCTTGTTGGTGGAGAATGGGGCACGTAACGGAAAATTCACCCTGATCACTCATGACCTCGCTCCTTCATAAAGGTAATACGCCGAGCAAGCCCCCTCGGTTGAGACCATGGGAGCTCCCAAAGGTCTTTCCGGAGTGCACTGTCTGCCGAACATCGGACAGTCGCACGGTTTTTTAAAACCTTGCATGATCTCCGCGCTGATACATTCCGCACTTTCCTTCGTCGTGACATGTTCCACCTGAAAGCGCGACTCGGCATCGAACTCCCGATATTCCTCCTTCAAGCCTAATCCGCTGTGGGAAATCACTCCGATCCCCCTCCACTTCCTGTCCACGATTTCGAAAACGGAGCGCATCATTCTGAGAGCTTGAGTATTTCCCTCCTTTTTCACCGATCTGGCGTATTGGTTTTCCACCTCCACACGCCCTTCCTCCAGTTGCTTAACGCACAAATAAAGCCCCTCCACAATATCCAGAGGCTCAAACCCTGTGACAACGATAGGTACCTGATACTGTTTACAGATCGGAAGGTACTCATCATATCCCATGATCGTGCAGACATGTCCCGCTGCTAAAAAACCCTGTACGACACAACGGGGCGAGCTCATCACAGCTTCCATGGCGGGAGGGACAAGAAAATGAGAGATCAGCACAGAAATATTCCCGATCTTTTCCCTTTTGGCCAGATCAATGGTCATCGCGATTGCAGGGGCTGTTGTTTCAAAACCCACTCCCAAAAAAACCACCTCGCGACCAGGATTCTCCTTTGCGATCTTCAAAGCCTCCATAGGGGAGTAGAGAATGCGCACGTCCGCTCCTTGCGCTTTGACGCGCAAAAGATCGGTCTGGCTACCTGGCACACGCAACATATCCCCGAACGAACAGAAGATCACTTGCGGCAATGAGGCGATTGAGATCGCGCGATCAATGAGCTCCAGGGATGTGACACAGACCGGGCAACCGGGGCCGTGGACGAGACGGATATGATCCGGCAACAGCTTCTGGAGCTGATATTTGACAATCGCATGCGTTTGTCCCCCGCACACTTCCATGATTGTCCAGGGCCTGGTCGAAATACGGTCTATTAATGAAAGGTACTGACCGACCGTATCGGATGATCGGTATTCATCAATGTACTTCATCTGTTTTCAGCTCCTCTAATTCACCGGTCTCTTCTAAGTATTTGAAGACCCGGTCCGCCTCCCGTTCATCAATTTGACTGATTGCAAATCCTACATGCACCACCACAAAATCCCCAACACCCGCCTCCGGGACATACGCAAGGACGATCTTCTTCTTCAGACCTCCGAAACTCACAATGCCGGACCTGAGTGCAGAATCTTCCTCGATCGACTCTATCCTTCCAGGGATACCTAAACACATGACTTCACTCCATTCAAAGAATACAACTGTCCAACGGAAATTCCGCCGTCATTGGGAGGTATCCTTTGGTTCCAAAAGGGTTCGATCCCCATATTTCTCAGCTTGCCTTCCGCATGCTCCAGAAGAAGGGTGTTTTGAAAGACTCCTCCTGAAAGCAGGATCCTGTTCACCTGCATACTATGGGCAATTGCACAGATGATCTCAATCAAAGTCTGGTGAAATTTCGCCGCGATCTCCCCTTGCCTTACCCCTTGATGAAGATCTCCCATGATTTCCCTGACCATTGGCTCCCAATCAATGATCCCCATTTCGCTATCCAGGATAAAAGGGTACGCTTCCGTCACAGAACATTCTCGGCTTATAAACTCCAAGCGCATAGCCGCCTGTCCTTCGAAGGTAGTCTCCTGCATCACTCCGATCAAAGAGGCAATGCCGTCGAAGAGCCTTCCCATACTTGAACAACGGACCTTTCGGTGAGAGGCAGAAAATACCTTCTTAAGATTGACAGCGTCCAATGGCTTCAGAGTCCCAACAGGATGAAGTGTTTGGTTTTCAAAGAGCTCTTCTCCATATATCTCGTACAAGAGTCCAAGAGCGGAAAGGCGGGGTTCTTTCATCGCCCGTTCCCCGCAGGGTAAAGAAAAAGGGCGCAGATGCCACAATCGTTCAAAGGAATAGTCTGCATTGATCCTTAGGCACTCCCCTCCCCAAACAGTATCATCGAGTCCATAACCCGTTCCATCCCAGGAAAACCCGACCAGTGGCGGTTCGAGCTGATGTTCGGCCATACAGGAAAAGAGATGCGCCGCGTGATGTTGGCAGGAGTGGATCTTTTGATTCAATGTGGAAGCATAGATCGTCGACTGATAATCCGGATGACTGTCAGCAACAACGACTTCCGGCTTTACCCCATAAAAAGTCAGAAGAGCTCGAATTTCGTTTGTAAAACTGTTAAAGGCTTTCAAATTGTCCAGATCGCCGATATGCTGGCTAATATGAATCTGCGATCCGTTTGCGATTGCCACGCTGTTTTTTAAATGCCCCCCCACAGCAAGGGAAGGAGGCAACGCAGTCTTGAGCTTAAGAGGAATGGAGGAATAGCCTCGAGCCCTTCTAAAGACCACCTCTTTTCCCGCTGCCACTTTTACGATCGAGTCATCGACATGTCTGGCGATCGGCCGGTCGTGCACTAAAAAATAGTCGGCAATACCGTCAAGATCTGAGAGCGCCTCCAAATCATCAATACAAATCGGCTCATCCGCTCGATTTCCACTTGTCGCAATCACGGGAACCTGCAACCGTTCCAACAGCAGATGATGCAGAGGCGAGTAGGGCAGCATTATGCCCAGATAAGGGTTGCCCGGGGCAACCATTGGAAATGGAGAACATTTACTTCTCAACAATACGATCGGAGCCTGATATGACTGAAGAAGTTCTTCTTCTTTTTTCGAGAGATGACAATGGTTACCGATCAGTTCAAGGTTGGGGTACATCAGAGCAAACGGTTTATCTTTTCTTTGCTTCCTGTTTCTTAATCGGAAAATGCTCTCCTCATTGGAGGCGTCGACGATCAGCTGAAAGCCTCCGATTCCTTTAACTGCCAGAATAGCCCCTTGTTGAATGAGTCGACACGCCTCCTCCATAGCCTCTTGTCTGACAGCGATCGTTTCTCCGCCGGGAGCCCATAAGGCCAGTTGCGGCCCGCATGCAGGGCATGCGTTCGGCTGTGCATGGAAGCGGCGGTCGTCCGGGTCATCATATTCATTCCGACAGGCGTCGCACATGGCAAAATGCTTCATGGTCGTGTGATGTCTGTCATAGGGAAGCTTTTCGATGATACTGAACCGAGGTCCGCAGTTCGTGCAGTTGGTGAAGGGGTATTGGTATCGACGGTTGCCCTTCGTTTTGATTTCTCGAAGACAGTCTGCACACGTCGCAAGGTCTGGTAAGACAATCGCGGTGGGAGTGTTTGTGCACTCGCTTGCGACAATAGAAAAAGTCTCTTCAGTTATCAACGGACGCTTTTCAAAATCAAGGAAGTGAATTATCGCGATATCCGGCTTTTCCCTTTGTAGCAGCACAACGCAATCTTCTAAGTCATCGACACGCCCTTGCACTTCAATGATCACGCCGGCATTTGTATTGGAAACCCATCCGGTCAACCTCAAGCGCCTGGCTAAACGATACACAAAAGGACGGAATCCTACACCCTGGCACGCGCCTTGAATTGTGATCCGCCATCTTTCAGGCATCAATTTCAACACTCTCTAACACAATGCTTTGAGCATAGGGAGCGTTCTGGTCGCTGTCTTCCACAATATCCAGATCTGCACCCTCCGCTTTTGTCCCGATGGAAAACTGATCAAAATGCTCCTGGAAATGCGATGCGGAAAGATGCGAAAGCGCTCCAAGCCTCACTTTCATTTTAATAATTTTTTTCCCATCGTTATCGCGGGAGATCGATTCGATCTTGTTCAAAATGTCCTTAAACAGACTTAACTCGTGCATGGATATCCTCTTCAATCGTATTGACAATCATCGTTAACAATTCTTTTATCTTTGGGGACACTTCCTGTCCCAATGAAAAATTTCTCGCCTCGATCCCGTACAGGACAAGGTCATTCGGCAACTCATCAAGAGCTCTCGCCAGCTCAATGACCGCCCCCGTATCAAAGAGATGGGTCGATGTCTGAGTAAAAACGGCAGGAATCTCTTCTTTTAGAGGGTAAAATCGATGAACAACCCCCTCTTCATGGAGGTCCGATTGCATCGCGTCGATAAGAAACACGCAAGCCCGATCTTTCCATTGATCAAGCAGTTCAGTGGTGTCTCCATAGCAATAGGCGACATCGACAAGGGATTGCAAATTATCTCCCAACGACCGCGCCACTTCAATCCCGATACGATCGTCTTCCCGTAAAGGGTTTCCTATTCCAATGACAAGCGGCTTTTTCATAACCTGTTGAACTTGACCTTTAAAAAATGCGCGGAACAAGAGATACAGGGATCGTGATTTCTAATCAACTGCTCGCATTTCTTCGTCAACGCTTCTTCGGTATCTCCAATATGGTCCACAAGGTAGCGATAAAGGTCTTCTTCGATCATTTTTTGATTTTGCGAAGTGGGAGGAACGATTATCGCGTCTTGAATCGACCCGTCCTCCCCGATTTTGTAGCGATGATAGAGAATCCCCCTGGGAGCCTCCGTGCAGCCATATCCGACCCCAGCCTTTAACTTGAAAGGGATCTCGGAAGACGGGGGCTTTTCATACTGTTCGATGATCCTGACCGCTTCATCGAACGCATAAAGCACTTCGAGCGCCCGCACGATAATACTTTGAAAGGGGTTGCGGCACACTTCGGGAAAACTGATATCGCGCGCTGTTTGTTTCACAATTTCTGAAAGATTAGGGTAGTTGAGGGCATAACGCGCCATCGGCCCAGCAAAATAGGAGCCTCGACCCTTGATCCTCGCCTGCATGGCTGTGGAGTAGTCGACCTGGTATTCCTCAATCCATTGATCGAATTCACTTGCTGATATATCCAACCCCTTATTCGATTGGATCCTTCCTGCATCAAGAGGGTATAATTCGGGATGTACTAGAGAAACAAACTCGTAATCCTTTTCGATGTCCGGAAATGAAAACTGAGAGACCCATCTAACCGTTTCAATCGCCGCTTCCCGCGCCCACTTCAATTCTTCGGCAAGCTTCAATAACTCCCTTTTTTCGGGAAGCTTATAAAATCCTCCGATCTTCACGTTGATCGGGTGAATTTCTCGCCCTCCCAGCAAGGCGACAATGCTGTTGCCCGCCTTTTTGATGCGCAGTCCCCGCTTCACATCGTCCGGGAATTTCTGCGCCATCTTGATTGCGTCCGGAAAACCGAGAAAATCGGGAGCATGCAGCATATAGATATGTAGCGAATGGCTCTCAATCCACTCGCCGCAATATAGAAGCCTCCGGAGAGCTGCAAGCTGCCCTTCCACTTCTACTTGGAGGATATCTTCCATGGCGTGGACCGCGCTCATCTGGTAGGCGACCGGGCAGATTCCGCAAATGCGTGCAGTGATGTCAGGCGCCTCCCGAAAATCCTTCCCCCTTAAGAGCGCCTCGAAAAATCTGGGCGGCTCGAAGATCTTCAGTTTGACCTCTTTCACTTCATCGTCTTCAATATCGACAAATAGCGCACCTTCCCCTTCCACACGAGCCAGATAATTGACTTCGATCTTTTTGGTTTTCTTATGCTCGTTATTTTTCATATTTTTTGCTTTCCGTTCTAAACGGTTCCGACCAGGCGTAAAACTTCCGATATTTTTGCACGATTTCTTCTTGTGTCACATCGAGTTCAGTAGAGAACCAACGGCTCAACGCATCCGTGTTTGCGTTCTCCTTCGGCCCGTAGCACCCATAACAGCCCCGGTTATAGCTGGGACAGAGCGCCCCGCACCCTGCGTGCGTGACAGGCCCGAGACAGGGGGTGCCATGGGCGACGGTCACGCAGACATTTCCCTTTTTTTTACATTCCACGCAGACGCTTTGATTGGGGATCACCGGGGATTTGTCCATCAAAAACGATGAGATCACTTCGACCAGCTGTGTTTTATTGATCGGGCATCCCTGTAACTCGAAATCAACTTTCACATGATGAGAGATGGGTGTAGACGTACTGAGAGTATCGATGTAATCGGGCCGCGCATAAACGATTGCAAGGTACTCCTTGACATCTTTGAAATTTCTTAAGGCCTGAATTCCTCCCGCTGTCGCGCAAGCGCCGATCGTCACCAAATACTTTGAGCAGGCACGCACCTCCTGAATCCTTTCCCGGTCATGTTCTGTCGTAATCGAGCCTTCGACAAGGGAAAGGTCATAAGGTCCTTTGATCTCAGTGCTGGTGGCTTCACGAAAATAAGCGACCTCAAGCTTATCAGCAATGGGCAAAATCTCATCTTCGCAATCGAGAAGCGTCAGCTGACACCCGTCGCAAGAGGCGAATTTCCACACGGCAAGCTTTGGTTTTTTCTTCGGCATTAGATCTCTTTCTTGGCAAAAAACGGTTTGACTTTTTCATAGGATAAAACAGAGCCATCTTTGCAAATGAAGTTTGAAACGTACTGGCACCGCCCGCAATGGCCAATGGCACACTTCATATTTCTTTCCATTGCTAGATAAATATCCCGATCCTCCACATGTCTATTTTTCAACTCATTGACGGCAAAACGCAACATAATCTCAGGTCCGCACAATAAAGCGACGGACCTCTCCAAACTGAAAGGAATGCGTGAGAGCAGACGGGTCACAACGCCCACATTGCCCGACCACTTTTCATTTGCGTAATCAACGGTCAGATAGACCTGATCATCAAATGCCTGGTTCCATTCCCTCAGCTCATCTGCGAAGACAATCTCCTTCGGTTCCCTGGCGCCGTAGAGAAGCGCCACGTTCCCAAACTCTTTCCGATTGTCCAAAAGGGAATAAATCAGCGGTCTCATGGGGGCAAGGCCGATCCCTCCCGCAATGACAACCACATCCCGCCCTTTGCACTCCTCGACAGGCCAGGAGGATCCAAAAGGGCCGCGGACACCGACCAGGTCACCAACAGCGATCCTGTCGAGCGCTTTGGTGACATTCCCGACGATTTTCACCGTATGTCCATAGCAATCTGTCCGACTTGAATTGCTTGAAATCGAGACCGGAACCTCCCCAACTCCAAAGGCGTAAAGCATATTGAATTGCCCCGGCATGAAGTCGAGAGTTTTTTCTTCCAAAGGAGCCAACTCGATCGTAAAGGTGTCCCGCGTCTCGTAACGTTTTTCGATCAAGCGGAAAAACTCTGGTTCGAGAATATCAATACGCTGCATGTGATGCCGGAGGGTTTGCCGCATAGATGTCCAATACCTGCAAGCGGGTCGCTTTCAGCCGATGGATCATGATCTTTGAGAATTTCTTCATCAGCAAGTAGCCCAGCTCATGGTTGTCTTCGCACTTTTGACGGAGGCATTTGCCGTCCATCGCGATCGTCCGCGTCTTTTTGATCGCCTTGATGTCGAAGTTCCATTTATAGGGAGGGAACAGCCATGACCAGCCGATGATATCGCCATCGCTCAGCGTTTCCAGCGTAATTGCCCCCTTATTGGGAGCAAAGATCTGCACGGCGGCCTTCCCCTCTCTGATCACATAAAAATAATCCGCGTCCTCCCCTTCTTGTCCGATCAGCTCTCCCGGTTCGAAGACCTGATTTTTACAACAGCTTGCCATGAAACCAAGATGCTCAGGCCTGAGATCATCGAAAAATGACAATTCCCTAAGAAAATCCTCGAACCCTTTCATTTTTTCTCCTCGTCTTGCTCTCTGATCGCCGCCAGCTCCTCCCGCAGGTCAATACCAACAGGACACCAGGCAATGCAGCGCCCGCAGCCCACGCATCCGGAGGTTCCAAACTGATCGATCCAGCTTCCTACTTTATGGGTCAGCCATTGCCTGTAGCGCGATTTTGTCGAACTTCTCACTGCTCCACCGCTTAAATAGCTATGGTCGACATTGAAGCAGGAGCCCCAGGATTTCCACCTCTCGGCGTGGTCTCCTGTTAGGTCTGTGGTATCCTCAACATCCGAGCAGAAGCATGTCGGGCACGCCAACGTGCAGTTTGCGCAGCTCAGGCATCTTTTGGCAACTTCATCCCAGCGGGAACTCTCCATATTGCGATATAACAGGGTATTGATCTCTTTTGTATCCACTCCAAGCTGTCGGTCCATCGTATCGACTGCCTGTCCAATCCCTTTTTCGGCTTTTTCAACCTCCTCTTCCCGACATTGTGGAAGGGAAAGACTGTCCAGTATCGCCTTTCCTTTATCTGATCCCACGTCGACCACGAAATAATGCTCCCGATCATTGACCACCTCAGTTAAGGAGAGGTCATACCCCCTTTTTGCCTTCGGGCCCGTTTCCATTGATCGGCAAAAGCATGTCGATGCGGCCTGAGTGCAGTTGACAGCGATCACAAGGACGTTTTCCCTTTGGCTTTGATAATAGGGGTCTACGTATGCGCCCTCGAGAAAGACCTTGTCTTGAATGAAGATCGCTTCGATCTCGCAAGACCTAACGCCTAGAAAAGCCATCTTCTGCGGGTTGATCGGCTCCTTGAGGACGGTCAATTTTCCCTCTTTGCGATCTGCCTCCCACAATTTTCTTTTCGGGGGAAACAGATACTTTTTCCAGGAGTGCGGCCCGACGTTATATCCAAAATAGGCCGCATCCTCCCGTTTTTTTATCCTGTAACTCCCGGGCAATTGCTCATCTGTGATGCCAATCGGCAAATCATCAACCTTCTCCAGCTCATCATACACAATGGCCTGATCCCTGACCGTCGGGCCGACCACCGTATATCCGTCTTCCTGTAAAAGGGAAAAAAGGGTTCCGAATTTTTTCGCTTCAATAGTAAACATTATTTACCGTTTTTAAGTTTGCGCGCTTTTTTTGGCAATGACTCACTCTTGGCAATGACTTTTTTCACTTCCAGAAAACTGTCAGGGATAATAGAGATCGAATCGATCCCCTCCCGCACTAAGAATCCGGCAAAATCAGGGTGGTCGCTTGGCGCCTGCCCGCAAATGCCGACTGTCCGCTTTTTCTTGTGGGCCCGCTTGATCACATCGGCGATCATTCTTGTCACAGCGGGATTGTTCTCATCGAACAGATCTGCCAACGTTTCCGTATCGCGGTCCACACCAAGGACAAGCTGCGTCAAATCGTTGCTGCCGATAGAAAATCCGTCAAATTTCTCAGAAAACTCCTCAGCCAGCACCACATTGGAAGGGATCTCGCACATCACCAAAAGCTTCAGTCCATTTTTTCCCCTGACAAGTCCATGCGTCTTCATCGTTCCGATCACTTCATCTGCTTCTTCCAACGTTCGGCAAAAAGGGACCATGATCTGGATGTTGTCCATACCGATCTCATCTCTTGCTTTTTTTAACGCCTGGCATTCCAGGGCAAACCCGTCCTGATAATCGGGATGGTAATACCTGCTCGCCCCGCGCCAGCCGATCATCGGATTTTCTTCTTGCGGCTCAAATTGCTCACCCCCGATCAATCGGGCATATTCGTTGGTCTTGAAATCGCTCAAACGGATGATGACCGGTTTGGGGTAATGGACCGCAGCGATTTTTGAAAGTCCAAAGGCCAGTTTATCGACAAAGAACTGTTTTTTGTCTCGATATCCCGTTGTCAGGGAGCTGATCTTTTTTTTCGCTTCTTTGGATTTCAGCTTTTGATAATGCACGAGCGCCATGGGATGGATCTGAATATGGTTGTTGATCACAAATTCCATTCTCACCAGGCCCGCGCCATCGCTGGGCAGCTGCCACCAGATCATCGCCGCCGCCGGGTCTGCCATGTTCAGCATCACCTTTGTCTTTGTCTTGGGAATTTTACTGAGCGGAACCTCTTTCTGAATGCATTGGACATTTCCCTCGTAGACGAAACCTGTATCCCCTTCCACGCAGGAGACGGTCACCTTTTTACCTGTCTTGAGAACGCGGGTGGCATTTTCGCACCCCACAATGGCCGGGATGCCCAACTCCCTGCTGACAATAGCCGCATGCGACGTACGCCCTCCATGGTTTGTCACGATGCCAATTGCCTTTTTCATCAGGGGCACCCAATCCGGATCGGTCATATCCGTCACTAAGATATCCCCTTTTTTGAATTTCTCACTCTCTTTGGGGTTGGAAAGCACGCGTACTTTCCCTCTGGCGCACGACTTTCCGACACTTGTGCCGCTGACGATCCGCTTTCCCTTGCCCTCAAGCCTGCAGATGGTCAGATGGGACTTTACCTTTGATCCAAATACGGTTTCCGGGCGGGCCTGCACGATAAAAAGATCCCCTGAGACACCATCCAGGGCCCACTCGATATCCATCGGCATCTGATAATGCTCTTCGATGAGAGCCGCCCACTTCGCAAGCTGTATCACCTGATCATCGGATAAACAGAGGGTCTCCTGTTCGCGCTTCGAAGTACCGACCACTTTTGTGGTATCCCTGGCCCCTTTCTTGGTATAGATCATTTTTTTCGATTTATTCCCGAGTTTTTTTTCCAAGATAGGAAGGCAGGTCTTTTGATTGATAAAGGGCTTGTATACCATGAACTCGTCCGGCTCCACCTTTCCTTTCACGATCAGTTCGCCCAATCCATAGATGCCGTTGATCAAAACAATGTTGGGAAACCCCGTTTCCGTATCGAGAGTGAAGATCGTTCCTGAGGATCCCTTGTCTGAGCGCACCATTTTCTGGACGCCAACTGAAAGCGCGACTTTCATGTGGGAAAAGTTCTTTGCTTCTCGATAGGCGATTGCCCGATCGGTAAACAAAGATGCGATACATTTTTGACAAGCCTTGAGAAGTTCCTTTTCCCCTTGAATATTGAGGTAGGACTCTTGCTGCCCGGCAAAACTTGCCGTCGGCAGATCTTCCGCTGTCGCCGAGCTCCTGACTGCAACAGCTGTTTTCCCACGCCCAAGCCTTTGATAAGCCTCTAATATCTCACTCGAAAGAGTGTCAGGGAACTTCCCTTTCAGGATCAGCTTTCGTATTGAAAGGCCGGCTTCAGAAAGAGAAATTCTCCCTTTCTCCATCTGCTTCAATAACTTGGATATTTCATCCTTGATGTTGTTATGATCGAGGAACTCCCAGTACGCCTCCGCGGAGACCGCGAATCCACCAGGAACCGCAACTCCTTTGGATTTAAGCTGTTGGAACATTTCCCCTAAGGAAGCGTTTTTTCCTCCGACAATAGCAGTGTCATTTTTCGATATTTCATCGAACCAAAGGACGAATGGCGTTTTTTTCATGTTCACACCTCTTTCCTCGAAAATATTCTTACCAAAAGAATTTATCAAGGATTACTGGGTGTCGCCCTAAATTCCGGAATCCACCAGCCCACGCAACAACATCCCCACAAGATATGCGAGCAAGGCTGCCGAGGAGCCCATCGCAAGAGTGACCAACCCCGAACGGATCCACGATTGAGCAGTCACCAATGCTTTCGCAGCTCCGACGATAAAAAACGCCAGCATCGTCATTCCAACGCTCCAGAAATAGGGATTGATCGCAATACCTTCGACAAATGTTGTCAGAATAAACGGCAACACTGGCAGGATGCCGATGACAAGAAATGCGATAAATGTCGTTGTCGCCGATTTCCAGGCTTTTGGCACTTCTGTTGCCAGACCGAACTCTTCCCGGATCATCGTATCAACCCACTCCTGCCGATCGGAGGTCACAATACGGACAGCCGCCTCGAGATCATCTCCCTTAAAACCTTTATTAGCAAAGATCTGCCTTATCTCCTCACGCTCCCCTTCGGGATACACCGAAATGTGCCTTTTCTCATGCCTGCGCACATTTTCCAGTTCCTGCTCCTGCGCGCGGGTTCCGAGAAAATTGCTTACCGCCATACTGAACCCGTCTCCGATTAAATTAGCCAGCCCCATGATAATGACAATCTCTGCTTGTAAAGACGCCCCTGCAACACTCGAGACCACAGCAAAGGTTGTAACCGTTCCATCAACGGCGCCGTAGATAAAATCGCGCAGGTAACTGTGTTTATGGGGAAGGGCGAGCTGCTTCCGGATATTTTCGACTGAATGTTCTTTTTCCAGTCTCCGTCGATAAGAGCGTTCATCTTCCGGCATGCTCTTC
>Ga0180431_10005101_pt1 | contig 16135 bp, 15 predicted proteins | sample SS_ome_11_FD_132459 | JGI IMG/M metagenome (GOLD analysis project Ga0180431, IMG submission 132459) | Hypersaline lake sediment archaeal communities from the Salton Sea, California, USA - SS_1_MS_1 metaG | ecosystem: Environmental > Aquatic > Non-marine Saline and Alkaline > Hypersaline >... | reverse complement strand
GCCTGTTAGAACACTTTAAAGAAGAGAGGAGGACATTTAAAATGATTAAGAAAAAGTGTTTTATAGTTACATTAATTGCCTTTGCTTTGGTATTCGCACTCTTCACTCAATCAACGCAATATATACAAGCACAAGAAAAAAAATTGACAGAAGGGGCAATGGAGCTTGGTGCCGCAGCTTTTTTTCTATTTGTATTCGAGGGAGATTTAGAAGATGTGCAAAAAATACGCTCTACAAGTTGGATGAAGGATTCTCCTGATAGTTATGTATTCTGTTCCATATTTACTAGTTGGCTTGATCCGGAATGGTCATTTTTACCGGGAACTACTTCATCCGAAATGATTGATGATGGGGAGGGACGTAAAATCGAGTCTGTGGTACCTCACCTTCAACCTATTCTGGTAGATTGCGTAAATCCATACCACTACGGTGAAGATAAACCAACTCCTCGAAAAGTTGAAGATATAAAAAAAGATAAAAGAGTAGGTCGAGTATTTAAGTCTATGGAAGATATCTACATGGATTATATTAAGGCCGGTTTTGGCGGAAACGGGGGTGGCACCTGCTTTGCCCCGGACACCCCGGTCCTTATGAAGGGTGGGAAGCTGAAAAAGATAAAGGATATTGTGAAGGGAGAATATGTTGTCGGCTACGACTTTGATCTCGGGAAATCTGTTGCCCTTGAGGTTTTAAAGGTTACCGGCACACCCCACGAGAATATCTATTATTTGAACGAGAGCATAGAAGTCACAGGCGAGCACCCTTTCTACCCTAAGGCGAACAATCCCGTAAAGCTAAAAGATTTTTCCAGTGACGTAAAGACCATTCTGGGCGATACCGACGGTGACGCAAACACCCTCGAAGAGACAGAGGTTAAAAGCATTGAGGAGGTTAAGCCAAAAGAACTCTATTACGACCTGAAGTTTGAGTTGGTGCACAACTATTTTGTCTCAGACGGTGCGGGAAACCTGTACCTTGTGAGGGAGTGTGATTGATTGATAAAAACTGTATGCCTTATAAGGCAACTATTTAAGGAGAGAGTGTCATGAGAGGCAAAAAAGCGTTGACATTTTCGTTGATCCTTGCGGCAATTCTCTTTATATCTCTTGCGTGTTCCGCCGAAGAGGTGTTAAAGGGTACTATTATCAAGATCTATCGCGATTCATATCTTTTTGATTTCGAAAGCGGTACAAATTTAAAGACCAAGGAAGGGATGCGGGTGACTCCGGGGGATATGATCACAACCCTTGGCAGTGCGACAGCAATCGTCGACTTCAACTATGACCTCATAAAGCTTGATCCAAAGACGTCGATAAGGCTCATAAAATATGACGGGGGAAACAAGGGAGAGGGAAATACCGAGATATTTCTCCTGTCGGGAATGATTTATGTAAAAGTAGAGGAGCGCACCGACGATTCCTCGTTCAAGCTGGCAACGGCCGGGAACATCATAGAGACAAAATATGCGGAGTTTACCGTGGAATCAATAATCGGCGATGTTCCTACAGAAGACGCTGATACACAGGAGTTTTTGAAAACCGTTGGGAAGCACAGCGAAGTTGATAAGGATACAAGGGTGTTTTCCGTGGATGTTATAACCACAGTTTATACCGGCTCCGTCACCTCGAGCGTCATCGATGCCGCTACAAAGTCCACCCGCTCTCCGGTGAATATAGGAGAAGGGGAGGAATTGGCAAATCGTTTTAGGCATGTCGTTTTTGGATTTTGGGAGATGCCGGAAAAGTAGAAGATTAGATTTGGAAATATTCCTTTAAGATGTTTAAGCTATAGGATGTATACAAAATTCGCCGCCGCCCCATAAATTGTGTGTGCCATCCATATACTATTAAAGTCTCTGCAAGGACCGCTCGGAAACAGAAATACTATTCCATCCCCTTATCCAACATCCTGTAAAATGCCATGTATCCCTGAACCCCCAACCATCTGAGGGGCTCCGGCGGCAAATATGTGGGCTTTATATCATAAAACGGCATATCGCTCCATTTCTCACCATCCCCTGCATAGAGATCCCTGATTATTTTCCCAAAGAAAAATGACAGGTTGACACCATGCCCGCAAAAGGCCAGGCCATAATAAATATTCTTATTCCTCCCCATCACACCCACCGTTTGATTAAAATCAACCGTGAAACCGAGAACACCGTTCCAGATAGAATCGAATTCTACGTCGGACAACGCCGGATAAATCCTTGAAAGTTCATCCTTCAAAATTGCATAAATCTCGTTTACGTCTCTCTTGTAAGCCAGGCCATTATTAAAGTAATAATCGGCATTCCCCCCCCCGATAAGTATTCTATTATCATCAGTGGTTCCCAGATGATATAGATAATTCAAAGTATCCGAAAAGGGGATTCTGTTTTTCCACCCGATCTCCGTAAAAATATCATCGGAAAGAGGGGGAGTTATTGCAACCTGAGCATGAAAGGGGAAAACCCTGTTTTTAAAGTAGCCCAGCTTTGATGTATACCCATTGGTGGCGAGAACAATTGCCTTTGATTCGACTTTATATCCTTCTTTCCCTACCGATAGCTTATTTACTTCGCCCTCCTCAATCTCAAACACCGGGCTGTTTTCGTAGATTTTCACGCCCAAATCCTCTGCGGCCTTTTTCAAAGCGTGTACAAGCTTCATAGGGTGAACTTCACCGCCGTTGGGCTCAAACAACGATGCATGGTAAACATCGGTGCCAATCGCATCGACAGTCTGTTCTTTGTCCCAAAATTCTATTGGAATTCCCAAGGATTTAGCCGCTTCTGAATACTCCTGGAACTTCTTTACCTGCTTTTCGCTTATAATCACAAGGATGATGCCATCGAGGCGAAAATCACAATCAATATCTTGAGCGGATATAATATCCTGCAATTCTTTCATGCTCTCGACAGTAACATCGTAGGTTCTTTTATGGGTTTTGGGATCAGAGAAAATCTGCATATATTCATTGAATGGCTGAGGCAAAATCATCCCCCCATTCCTCCCCGATCCCCCATGCCCGACCTCCATTGCCTCAAATAAAACGACATTTTTTTCTGGAAACATTTTTTTGATGTAATATGCGGCAGAAAGCCCCGTATATCCACCACCAATTATTGCCAAATCAACCTCAAGATTTTCCCCAAGGGCCGGGTTTATTGGTGGTTGATCTGACGCCCAGATGCTCGTGTTTGGTTCAAATACCATTTTTTCTTTGACAACAAGGGGTGTTACAATTTCGGCGCCGACTGTTGCACCCACAACTGAACCCGCAGCAATTGCAGAACCTTTTAAAAAACTTCTTCTTGTAGTTTTTCCAGACATAGTATTACTCCTTATAAATAGTTTTCCCTTCAATCTAAAGCCTTTGACAGGCTAAAAAGGACGTTTAAGTAAGTTACTAAATAAAAAGGCGCTCTTATGTGCTAAAAATTCACAAACCGCGGCAGACTACCGCCGTTAAACGTTTTTTGCCTCCGCCTCCCTTTTTCTCTACATAAAGCCGAGGAGCTTTTCAACGGTAAACTGGGCGTACCTCATGCACTTGTCCTTCCATATTTTCGACTCCAGGAATTTCTTGTACTCCCCGGGCTTTGAGAAGTCGACTCCGAGGAGAGAGCCGCACTCTACGCTCCCGAACTTCTCCTTGAAGAGATACACGAACTCCGCGGCGTTCTGCCTCGCCCTTTTACGCGCCCGCTTTGTCGCCTCCTTTTCCATGCTCGGCTCTCTGTGGATAAGGCCCAGGCACATTGCCGCGGCGCTCACGGCGCCGCAGGGGGCATCCTGCTGGCCCCCTATCCCGCCGACAAATGGGGTGCACGCCCAGAGGATCTCTCTGCCTCCCAGATCAAAAGACTCCCACATGACCTGCAGGACCGAAGGGCCTCAATGATAGCCCTTCAGCATCAGCTCCTGGACCCGCTCCTTTGCCTCATCTACGGATACTTTTTTTATCATGGCCGAACCTCCTTTATTTCAATTGGCAATTGGCAATCGGAGATCAGAAATTAAGAACTAATCACACCCTGTTTTTCATCCTCCACCAGCGGACCATGTTGGCGATCGTCCTCCCCGCCTTGTGGGGGCTGTTGAACGTCGGGGCGCCGGCCTCGTCCGCCGCGGCCCGCTCCTCGAAATGGGCGTAGGGCGCCATCAGGCAGATGACCGCGGGTTTGTTGTGGCTCCTCGCTATCTCCGCGTATTTTCCGGCCGGAAACGCAATCCCCACCTCGGAGCCTCCGCTGTAACAGGAGCAGGCTATGTGGACGTCCGGCTGCGACAGGGCGAGGTCCGCGGCCTTGAGGTACATGTCGGTCATAAACCATGCGTGGGCGAACATGTCGAGGGGATTGGTGGGAACGGTGAACTCCGGGGCGAACTCCACTATCTCCTCCTTGCTCTTTTCGGTGAAGTCCGGGAGGACAGCGCCCGCCTTTTCCGCCGTCTCGGCGACGATGAGCGCCGGCCCCGCCGTGTGGGTGAAAATCGCAACGCCGGGTTTTACCCCCGGGGAGAGCTTCGGAATCGGTAGGTCGGAAAAGGCAGAAAGGGCCTTCGCCGTGTCCACGAGCTCCTCGTAGTCGTTGACGAACAGCACCCCGGCCTGTTTGTACGCCGCCCTGTAAATATCCTCCGATGCGCTCATGGAGCCGGTGTGGGAGAGGGAGAGCCTCCTCGTGGTGTCGGTAAATCCGGCCTGGTAGGCGAGGATCGGCTTCTTTTTGGAAGCGGCTCTGGCGGACTCGAAAAACGCCCTCCCGTCGTCCATCCCCTCGATGAAGAGGCAGATGACGTCGGTGTCGTCGTCGTCCGCAAGGTAATCGACGATCTCGGCAAAGTCGAGGTTGACCCGGTTTCCGATGCTGATGAATTTCGAGAGCCCCACATTGTTGTCCGCCATGGTGGTAACTATGGCGGACCCCGTCCCCCCGCTCTGGCTGACCACCGAGACCTTGCCCTTCTTCAACATCGACAGGGGATGGGCGAACGTGGCGTTAAGCCCGTGGTGGATGTTCACAGTGCCGACGCAGTTCGGCCCGATGATCTTTATCCCGAGGCGGTCTGCCGTCTCCTTCACCTCCCTCTGGAGCCTGAGGCCCTCTTCCCCTACCTCCCTGAAGCCCCCGGCGAATATCACCACCCCCTTCGCCCCCTTTTTGGCCGCGGACTTTAAGGCGTCCACGATCCTGTTGTGGGGGATGGCAAAGACCATAAGCTGGGCGTCTTCCGGGATATCCTCTATCGACCCGTAGCCCGTAAGCCCCATGATCTCCCGTCCCGCGAGGGAGGGGGAGACGGGAAAGACCTTACCCTTCAGCCCCCCACTTACGGCGGCCGTCAGGGCGTGAAAGCCGAGCTTGGCGAAATTTTCCGTGGCCCCCACCACGGCCACGTTCTTGGGGTAGAACACGTCCTTAAGGCTTGCTTTTTTGCCCATATTACCTCAACTCATAAAACAGCTTAATTAAAATACCGTAACCGATTTATTTTTACGCCCACTTTTAAGTCCGGGTAAGACTTACTCCCCTTAGGGCCCATCCTCGGCAAACTCCGGCGGATATTGAATAGTGCCGGATATCCCGTTTAATGCCCCGGGGGTAAGCTCCGCCGCCATGACCGCCTCGTCCGGCGCCTCGAAGGGGACGGAAAGCCCGTAACCCGATGCCGGTACGAAGCCGAACCGGGGATAGTAGGAGGAATGGCCAATGACAATAACGACGTTGTGCCCCAGGCGCCGGCACTCCTCAAGGCCCCTTTTTATCAACTTCGTCCCTATGCCCTTTTTCTGGTATTCGGGGAGCACGGAGATTACCGAAAGGGCGAGGACGGGAATCTCCTTCCCTTCCGATTCAATGGTGATAATGCTGAAGAGGAGGTGTCCCACGATCTTGTCTTCGTTTACCGCCACGAGGGAGAGCTCCGGGATGTAGTTCTCCGTGGCTCGGATTTTTCCCACGAGCTCCGGCTCTACCTTGCGGCCAAAGGCAGTAAGGTGCAGATCGTATATTGATTCTTGCGATTCTTGCTCCTCCCTGTCGACCGCCGTCTCGGTGCGTATATCAATTTGCAATTTCACTTTTAATATCTCGATTTCACCTGAATTTATCGTTTCCAGTTTGTCCGCTTCTCAAGCGGGGGCCGACACACGGCCCCACATTAATATTACCATATTATTATTAACGCCCGGATTCACGCCCTTCCCTCGGTCTTGAGATTCCTCACATCGCCCACCCAAGATGAGGGTAAAAATTGATCAGGCGATCAGGCGTGAAACCGGCTCTTTCTCTTCTCACGAACCGAGTCGGTGGGCCTTAGCGTCTGGGCCTCCCCGGTGAAGAGCTTCTCGATGCCGATTCCCTTCTCCCCCTTTTCCAGCCGCTCCCTGCATATCTCGCACTCCTCGGGGCCTATGGCTGGCTCCGTGTAGGCGCTGATGAAGCCCTCGTAGTTCCTCAGGATGATCTTGTGGTCGCTCCTCGAGATCATATACTGGGGCATGACCGGGATCTTCCCGCCGCCGCCGGGGGCGTCGACGACAAACGTGGGAACGCAGAGGCCGGAGGTGTGTCCCCGAAGGCGCTCTATTATCTCTATCCCCTTTCCTATCGACGTCCTGAAGTGCTCTATCCCCACCGATAGGTCGCACTGATAGAGGTAGTAGGGGCGGACGCGGATCTTGACAAGCTCGTGGAGGAGCTTTTTCATCACATGGATGCAGTCGTTTACACCCCTCAAAAGCACCGATTGGTTTCCGAGCGGTATGCCACCCCTGCTCAACAGGTCGCAGGCCTTTGCCGATTCTTCCGTTATCTCCTTCGGGTGGTTGAAATGGGTGTTGAACCATATCGGGTGATAGCGGCTGAGCATATCCACCAACTCAGGCGTGATCCGCTGAGGAAGGACGGCCGGCGTCCTCGAGCCGATCCTGATTATCTCGACGTGGGGAATCTCTCTCAGCTTTCCCACTATCTCCTCCAGCCTGTCGTCACTCATGGTCAGGGGGTCGCCGCCAGAAATGAGGACGTCCCTCACGTCGGTTGCCTCCTCTATGTAGTCGATGTCCGCCTGAAGCTCCTCGGCTGAGCGCATCTGGTCGTTTATGCCTACAACCCGCCGCCTCGTGCAGTGACGGCAGTACATGGTGCACTGGTCGGTTACCTGAAAGAGGACCCTGTCGGGATACCTGTGGGTGAGGCCCGCCACCGGGGAGTCCTCGTCCTCGGAGAGGGGATCCACCAGGTCCTCCGGCGCCTTGCGGGTCTCGCGAACAGAGGGTACTGCCTGCATCCTGACCGGGCACTTCGGGTCGTCAGGGTCCATGAGCGACGCGTAGTATGGAGATATCGCCATCCTGAAGAGCTCGAGCGTCTCCTTTATCCCCGCCTCCTCCTCCGTCGATATGTTGACCACCTTTTTAAGATCTTCAAGGTTTGTGATCCGGTTTTTTACCTGCCACTTCCAGTCGTTCCACTGGTCGGGCGCTGCATCCCTAAAGAGCTCGATCTCTTTATAGTCTCTCATAACGCTACCCCTCTGTTCACTTTGTCAAACGTTCAGAATATATATCTCTCTCAAAATATCGATTGGATCGATGCCGTCCGCGGCTAAAGCCTCCCCCCATCAATATTGAATCAATACTGACTCATTATTGACTCACTATTGACTCATAATCGATTCCTCGACCGCATCCGAAAAGACGGAGATCCCCTCCATTAGGGCCTCCTCCTCGATAACGAGAGGCGGATTCATCTTGACCGTGCCGCCGCCAGGCCCCAGGGGGGCGTATAACATCAGACCTTTTTGGATGCATTTCTCGACGACGGAAAAGGCAAGCTCGTGGTTGGGGGTCTTGGTGCCCTTCTCCGAGAAGAGGACCGCGGCGAGAAGGCCCTTCCCGTTAACCGCCCCGATCAGGTCGGGGTGTTTATCCTTGATCTTCTTCAGCTCCCCGTGGAGGATATCGCCCAGCTTCCTCGAGTTCTCCACGAGGCCCTTCTTCAAGATCAGGTCGATCGAGACGAGGGATGAGGTGCAGGTAAGGGGATTTCCGCTGTGGGTCGAGGTCATCTCCCCCGGGCCGTATATGTCCATGAACTTGGAGTTCCCGATAACGGCCGAGATCGGGAGGCCGCCCCCCATCCCCTTGCCGAGGCAGATGATATCGGGGACAACGCCGTAGTGCTCTATGGAGAAGAGCCTCCCGCTCCTGCCGAAGCCGGCCTGTACCTCGTCGTCTATCAAAAGCGCCCCGTTATTCGTGCACCACTCCCTCAACGACTTCATGTAGGCTTCCGGGTAAAACCCGGCAATCCCCCCCTGGTACGACTCGATCATGACTCCGGCGACCTTACTTCCCTCCACTCCCTTCTCCTTCAGGGTATCGGTAAAGGCCGAGAAGTCCGTGTTTGGATTGAAGTACCCGTCCGGGAATGGAACCTGGATAAACGTCTGGTCGAGCGCCCCGATCCACTCCTTGAGGGAGGGTATCCCCCCGGCCAGCTGGGAGCCCATCGTCCTTCCGTGGAAGGCACCCTCGAAGGTGACGACCACGTTTTTCTCGTCGCCCCCGATCTTTCTCCCCCAGGTCTTGGCGAGCTTGACGGCGTTCTCGGTCGCCTCCGCCCCCGTGGTCAAAAGAAAAACCTTGTCCATCCCCTCGGGCGCGATCTCCACCAGCTTCTTTACGAGCCTCGCCCTCGGCTCGTTCGGAAAGCAGTAGGAGTGTATCATTCCCGACTCAATCTGGGAGATAAGTCCGCTCTTCAGCTCCGGGGGGAGGTGCCCCGTGTTGGTCACCAGCACCCCGGACGAAAAGTCTATCCACCTGTTGCCGTAAGGGTCGGAGACGATAAAGCCCGAGGCATTTTCCCAGACGACCAGCGGCTGTCCGCTCATCGAAAGCGGCTCGTATTTCCTCAAGTCCTCAAGTATAAAAATCGACTCCGGAACGGGGATATCGGTCGCGATCCTCCGGTACTTGGTCTCGATCTTTTCGGTCTTTTTCGGTATAAGCTCGAAGTTCTTGTACGCCATCTTTTTATCCCAACTCAGGATTATATTTAGTTCTCATTTGATATTTACAGCAGCTCCACTGCAAAACCCGCCCGAAGGTTGAATTCCATCGAAACAATGTCATCGACCCCTATCGACATAACTCACGCAAACATCAATCCCCCCTGCGCTGAAGCTCCTCCGGCGTTACGCAGACGCCGGTCGCCCTGGCGACGAGAACCGGCTTCTTCAGCAAATCCGCCGCCGAGGGGGCGACATCCCTCCTTGCGGCGATCACCTTTTTCGCCTCGAACTCCATCGTCCTCGAGGTATTCCCCGACTTCGTTATCCAGCCCCTTGCCTCGATATAGTCCCCCTCGAAGACCGGGGCGGTAAACTCCACCTCGTCGTAGCGGAGGAACAGCCCCTCGTCCCCGTCCATCCTTATCAGGAGCTCCGTGGCCACGTCGCCGAAGAGGGAGAGCATCTTCGCCCCGTCCACGAGGCCTCCGCCGTAGTGGGCGTCCGACGTGCTCATCCTAATACGGATTAAAGACTCGATTTTCCCCACTTTCTCCGCCATGATCACCCCCAAAAATCCAAATACCAACCATGTCTACGATCAAACAGAAGAACTAAAAAACAGTGCCGGATACAATGGACTTCCTCCTCGACCATCTCTCCTATATATCGGCCAGGAACTTGGAGAGCGCCGACACGCCCCGCTCGAACTGTTCCGTCTTCGTCCCCACGCCTATCCTGAATGAGGCCGGATCGCCGAATACCCTCCCCGGGAGGATCAGGACGTCCTTCTCGCGGATAAGCCTCTGACAAAAATCGTCCGCCGTCAGCCCGTCAACGTTCAGCCTCACGAATCCGGTGTATCCCCCCCTCGGCCTTATCCACGAGAGTCTGCCGCCGGAGCCTTCGACCGCGCGCTCGAACGTCTCGATGTTACCCCTCGCTATGTCGATGTTTCTTTCGAGGATGGGGGCCTTGTGCCTCAAGACCTGCGTGGCGAGAAACTCGGAGGGGGCCGCCGCGCACATCGTCGTGTAGTCCTTGAGGGTCGAAGCACTTCCAAGGATGTCGCGCCTCCTCGAAGCCAGCCACCCAACCCTCAACCCCCCCAGGCCGTAGGGCTTGGTCATGTCCCCTATCGTGACGACGTTCTCGGAGAGATCCGCCGCGTGGGGAATTTTGTCCGCCTCGTCGTAGAAGACCCCCCAGTACACCTCGTCAGACAACAGGAGTGCCCCGTGCCTCTCCGCAAGCTCCACGATCTCCCGCTGAAGGTCGGCGGTGATTACCGAGCCTGTGGGGCTGTGGGGGTGGTTGACGACCACCATCTTGACTTTGCTCTTTACGAGGATCTTTTTCAACATCTCCGGGTCTGGTACGTACCCACCCTCGGCATCAAGGGGTAGCGTCAAAACCTCGACCCCCATGTCCACCGCCAGCTGATAGAGGGACTGGTAGATCGGTCTCTCGGTAACTATCCTGTCTCCCGGCTCGAGGTAGGTCCTCATCAAAAGATAAATCGCCTCCGAGCCACCGGTGGTTATCTGGACGTCGTCGGCACCAAGTTTTTCGTACTCGCCTGCCACCTCCTCCCTCAGCTCCACGTCCCCCTTGTTCTCCCGGTAGTCGAGGCCGAGCTTGAGATATTGCTCCTTTGCCTCCTCTCCCGAAAGCTTCAGGATGTCTTCCGTCGTTGTCTCGGTGCCGCACGAGGCGCTGATGTTCGTTCCAACGTCGAACTCGTACTCGACGTAAAACCTCTCCAGCTCAAAGGGTCCTACCTTCACTTTTCCTCCGCCTTGTCAAGAAGTTTCTTGTAGACAAAATACGCCACCTGAGACGGGAGTGTTCCCCCGCCGTAGCCGCGGTCGAAGCCGAGCTCGACCGCGATCTTGTCGGTTATCCTCGGCCCCCCGGCGATCAGAAGGGGTTTCTCCCCTTCGTACCTCTCATCGAAGAGGTCGACGAGCTTCGACAGGTTTCCTATATGGATATCCTTTTGCGTCACCACCTGCGAAACGAGGACCGCGTCCGCCTTCTCTTTTAACGCCCTCTCTAATATCTCTTCTGCCGTTACCTGCGCCCCCATGTTTATCGCCTCGATGTTTTTGTAGCGCTCCAGGCCGTAGTCGCCGGCGTACCCCTTCATGTTCATGATGGCGTCTATCCCCACCGTGTGGGCGTCGTTTCCGATGCAGGCCCCCACGACCACGATCTTCCTCTTGAGGTTTTCCTCGATCATCCCGTCTATCGCCTTCATGCCGGGGGCTTTCTCCTCTTCCTCCTCCGAAACCTCGATCCTCGTTAAATCCACGTCGTGGATAATCCTGCCGTAGAGGACGATAAACGTCATGTCGGAGCCGATCTCGGTGGCCGAGCTGATGTACGGGTCGTCGACCCCCATCTTCTGGGCGAGCCTCTTTGCCGCCTCTACGGCGAGCTCCCCGGTAACCCCCGGAAGTGTGAAGGAGAGCTGCACCGCCCCATCGTTTATCGTGTCGCCGTACGGCTTTATGTATTTCCTTTTTTTGGTCTCCGACTTCGTTTTTGGCATCGATTACCCCTCGAAAAAGGCCCCTCGAAAAAGACCAATTACTCAAAAAAAGGATTAAAGTACTCCCCTTTTGCCTTCTCGAAGACCCCCGCCGCCCCCTTACCCTCGTCGGGGGCGCGCTTGATATCGGCGAACATCCCCCTCGCCAGGGCCTCGACCAGCCCGATATCCTCCACCTCCCCGAGCATATCGTGCGCCCTCTTCAAGACCTCCTTGGCCCGCATCTCGACCCTCCCCCCCCTCTCGAAGGATATCTCGGAGGCAATGTTTCTCATGTTGTTCCTGGCGTATCTCGCCCCCTGAAGCGACAGGAACCTGTCCCCCACGTGGGGGGTGTGGATCGCCTCGGTCAGGATGCCCAAAAGATGAATCGACTGGCCGGTCATCATCGAGGCCACGTTGAACATCATGTCGACCAGGTGCGCTCGAAATACGTTTCCGGTGATATGCTTAGTAGGGGGCATGTACTTTATCGGCGCGTCCGGGAATATCTCCCTCATCATCTGGGCCTGGGCGACCTCCATCAGAAATCCGTCCTCGATCTCCGGATCCATCTCGAAGGCGTGGCCCAGCCCCATGAGCCTCGGCGGGAGGCCCGCCTTGATCGCGAACTGCTCGTTTATGAAGTCGCTGGCCAGGACCGTGTGGGCCTGCTCGACCGCGTCCGCCGTGGTGAGGTAGTTGTCCTCCCCGGTGTTGATGATGATATCGGCGTGGGCGTTTATCGTCCGGGAGAAGTGCTGATCCACAAACGTCCTCATGGTGTTGATGTTCCTGAAGATTATCCCGTACATAGAGTCATTGAGCAGCATGTCGAGGCGCTCGAAGGCGGCCATAACAGCGATCTCCGGCATACAGAGGCCGGAGGCGTAGTTGACGAGGTATATGTATCTCCCCGCCTTCTCCCCGGCACCGTCCAGGGCCTCTCGCATTATCCTGAAGTTCTCCTGGGTGGCGTAGGTTCCGCCGTAGCCCTCGGTGGTGGCGCCGTAGGGGACGTAGTCGAGGAGGCTCTGGGCCGTGGAGCGGATGACCGCGATGCAGTCCGCCCCCATCTCTACGGCGCTTTTCGCCTGAATTACGTCCTCATGGATGTTCCCGGTGGCGACGATGACGTAAAGGAGCGGCCCACTATCCATCGGGAGCCTCTCCTTCAGCGCGTTTCTCTCGTCCACCCTCTTTTTTATCCTTTGAAGGCCCGATTCCACAAGGGGCCTTAAGACCTCCCTCCTCTTTTCTGGCGGGAGCGGCTCGACGCCCTTTACCTTGCCCTTGACTTTAATATCCCCCTTGGATATACCCCCTGCTAAAGATTGAATATCGCCATCGCCATCGACATCGACATCGAAAGCGGCCATCAGGTCGGCGACCACCCCGGCGACCCCATAATTGAGCTTCCCGGCAGCCTTCACCGCATCGACAATAATATTCGCGAGCGGCGTCCCCTTCCTGTCGACGCCGTCAAGCCCCATGAGCCTCAGGACGCTTCGCTCCACGCTGTCGGTGGAGTGGGAAACGATAAAACCGTGAAGGCGGTCGGCGATCCTCTCCGCCATGAGCCTGCATTCGTCAACCATCTTCCTGTCGAGGTCAAGCTTCGATTTCAAATGCCCGCTCCAGATACGATCGTAATATATAGCTAACCGTAGAGGTCTTTAAATATCTCCATAAGCACCGGCGACTCCCTGAGGACCTCCAGGGCAATCTCGGCGTGGCCGGTCGCGTAGCCGTTTCCGATGATCATCGTGGCATCCGACCCCACCCCCTCCGCCCCCAGGGCCGCCTTCGTGAAGCTCGTGGCCATCGAGAAAAAATATATCAGCCCGTCCCTCTTGGTGGCGAGGATCGAGCCCATCTCGGTGTTCGTGACGTTTACACAGTTTATCGTAACGTCCGCCATCGAGCCACAGGTCAACTTGCTCACCTCCCGCTCCACCTCGAGGGGGTCTGCGGCGTCGACCTTGATCACGTGATTGCATAGGCCCAGGTCTGTGATTCTCTTTGTGCTCGCATCGCTGTGGCCGGTGCCGATTACGGTACCCGTAATCCCGGCCCTCTTCTTCGCCTCGAATGCGACCAGCATCCCGCTCTTTCCTCCGGCGCCGATGATAAAGACGGTGTCACCCGGCTTGACCAGCCTCGCCGTCTGGGCGGGCGCCCCGGCCACGTCCAGTACCGCCAGCGCCACCGACGCCGGCATGTCGGAAGGCAACTTTAAAAATACCGTCCTCTCAAACAGGATCGCCCTTCCCACCACGTCCACCTGGTCCCGGTCTACCTTAACGCTCACGATCTCGTCGATCTTCAAGGGAGTCAGCGACAGCGACACCAGCGATGCGATCTCGTCCCCTACGGAGACGTCGTAAATATTTTTAAGCTTCGGGCCGATCTCGGAAACCGTCCCTATGAACATCCCACCGGAGCCGGTGACAGGGTTGTGCTGCTTTCCCCTCTCCCTTACCGTTTTCAGGATGATCTCGGCGATTTTCTCCTCGTCGCCCTTCGCCTCCTCCTTTATCTGGGTGAAGGAGGCCGAGTCGACGTTGAGCGTTTTTACGTCGACCAGTATCTCGTTGTCGTATATCTCCATGTTGTTGTCGACGACGTCCGCCGCCTGGGGGAGCACCCCCTTCGGCCTTATCACCCTGTGGGCGCCGTACTTGTCCCCCTCCCTGTATTTCTTCAAGCCCCCCCCCTCCACCATCTATATTTACCATAATATATCTTTATCACCGCCGGGCGATTAATTCAAGGAATTTCGATGCGAAAAAAGGGCGCAAAAAAGGCCCCTTCCCGTCGGGAAGAGACCTCCCTTATCATGCCTTTGCCGACCTCCCAGTGCTGTCACCACCCAAATTATTGCCTATTCCCCTCGGCTACCGCCCCCCCGACCCAAAACCAATTCGCTACGCTGTCTCATTACGCATCGGCGCTCTTTCCGTTGCCCTCCTTCGGCTTTTCCGGCATCTTTTCAGACTTTATCTCCTTTGTCGTATCAGATTTCGCGGCTCTGTCTTTTCCGTTGTCCCCCTTCATGTTGGCCTTGTCTTTGCCGCCCGCGCCGTTACCTTTTCCGGCGTAGTCGGTGGCGTACCAGCCGGTGCCCTTGAGAATAAAGGTGGAGTTCGAGATCATCTTGGTGAGCCTGCCCCCGCATTTTTCGCACTTTTCAAGGGGTGGGTCCGAGACCTTCTGGAGCGCCTCCGTGATCTCGCCGCAGGTGTCGCAGGTATATTCGTATATCGGCATTTAAACCTCCCTTGTGACCAGCATAATTATATGGCTATAAAATGAACTATTAGGTCTAATATAATTACGCTTTTTGGAATTTCAACCGAGATTTGGACATTAAAGGTAAAGATTTTATACTTTTTTTGTCGATTTGTCGAGGCTTTTTTGAAATTTTTTTTGGGATTTTCCCGGTTTTCAGGGGATCGCGTAAACATTTGACAATGGGGCGCCGATAAAGTAAAATTACTTTATGAGTATTTGGCCTTTCAAGATTTTCAGGAAGCCGGATGACGAGCCGGCCGATTTCGAGGTCGTTCGGGAGGGGGAGGTCGAGCTCGTGGTTAAGACGAGCGAGGCGGAGTGGCTGCCGAGGGCGCTGGAGCTTTACAGGAAGAAGGCGCACTTCACGTTCATCGACGACTCCGGGCTGGGCTTCGACGCAAAGGACCTGGGGTCGGCCGTGTCTTTGATGCGGGCGGCGAGGGGCAAGGGGGGCGCCACGATAAAGACGATCGTCTCGGTCTTGACCGGCCTCGGGCTATCCGGCGCGGGGCTATGGATGGTGGCGGCGGCGATATTCGACCCGGAGCCGACATCGAAGCTGGGACTCCTTGTCGCCGGGGGGACGCTGATTACGCTTACCGGCGGCCTGGGAACATTCCACGCTCTCGGGATAAAGTTCGTCATCACGGGCAAGGACAGCAAGGGGTCGGAGTTCAGGATCGAGCCGAAGGATTGAGGGGCTTGAAAAAGCCCGTCATTGCGAGGAATTAGGCCACCTTTAGGTGGGCTAATGACGAAGCAATCGGGTCACTCTACCACCAACTTCCTTGACAACACGCGATTGCCGCGCTCACTGCGTTCGCTCGCAATGACAGCGTTGGGTAGTCCGGGGGACGCGCAAAAACCGTCATTGCCCGCCTTAAAGGAGGAATCCACTATACTGTCATTCCCGACCTGATCGGGAATCCACTATACTGTCATTCCCGACCTGATCGGGAATCCAGATTGATATCGACGTGGATTCCCATTAACACCCGGCACACAGAAACCTTCCCCCTGGATTCCCGCTTTCGCGGGAATGACATATAATAAAAAACCGTCATTGCGAGGAGCAATTTTTATAGAAGAACGGACGAAGCAATCGGGTCACTCTATTGACCAACTCCCTTGACAACACGCGATTGCCGCGCTTGCAATGTATACTGTCATTCCCGACTCGATTGGGAATCCATTATGCTGTCATTCCCGACCTGATTGGGAATCCAGATTGATATCGACGTGGATTCCCATTAACACCCGGCACACAGAAACCTTCCCCCTGGATTCCCGCTTTCGCGGGAAT
>Ga0180431_10005100_pt1 | contig 16139 bp, 12 predicted proteins | sample SS_ome_11_FD_132459 | JGI IMG/M metagenome (GOLD analysis project Ga0180431, IMG submission 132459) | Hypersaline lake sediment archaeal communities from the Salton Sea, California, USA - SS_1_MS_1 metaG | ecosystem: Environmental > Aquatic > Non-marine Saline and Alkaline > Hypersaline >... | reverse complement strand
TACCGGGCAATTGTCTGCAAAATAATGTGCTCGCCACATTTAGTATTTCCACCCGGTTGACCTTAGATGCAACTCTTCCTCCTTTGACCTATCTGGCTTCGTCGAACGCTATGGGATTATGACGCAGCGCATTACCTGTCCATCAAGTACCGCCTTTATGGCCTCGTTGATTTGCTCCAGCGGATATTTCCTGGTGACCAGCTTGTCCAAAGGGATTCTCCCGTCCATAAAAAGGTCTACGTATCGGGGGATATCAATAGAGGGGATTATGTTACCTGAAGAAGTCCCTTTAATCGTTCTGCCGGGAATCATATGCGGCGCCAGTGCATTAAAAGTGAACGGGTCTGCCCCGGCAGGGTCTGCTCCTCCCACCAGGACAGCAGTTCCCCCCTGGGCCAGAAGCGCTACACTCAAAATCTGGAGATTAGTATTGCCGACGGCGTCGAAAGTATAATCTACGCCTCGGGGGGCAATACCTCCAAGTTCAACTACCCATCGACTCAGGTCTTTGAGGTTTATTTTAGTTGAGTTAATTAAATGAGTTGCCCCCAGCTGCTTAGCCATCTCAAGCTTGTTATCAAAGACGTCTACCGCGATGATGGGATTAGCTCCTACCAGCTTGGCTGCCATGATAATGCAGAGCCCCACGCCCCCACAGCCGAAGACAGCTACGCTTTCACCCGCCTTTACTTCGGCAGCGTTGAGCACTGCCCCGATGCCGGTAGAAGCGCCACAAGATAACAAGCATACGGTATCAAGGGGGGCATCATCGCGCACCTTTACTGCCTGCCGCTCCGCTACTATTATATATTCGGCGAAAGATGCCTGGCTGAACCAATGGCGTATGTCGCGACCATCCTTCGTCTTTAGCCGGGTGGTGCCATCAGGGAGCAGGCCTGAGAAGAACGTCATTGGAGTGACAGAGCAGATATACGGCTTGCCCGAGACACAGTGAGGACATTTGCCGCAATATGAGACCACAGACATTACTACATGGTCCCCCGGCTTCACCATGGTGACCCCTTCCCCTACTGCTTCGACGATACCGGCACCCTCATGACCGAGAACACAGGGAAGCTTGATAGGCATATCGCCTTTCCAGGGGTGGATATCACTATGACATAGCCCACTGGCCAAAACCTTTACCAGAACCTCCCCCGCTTTCGGCTCATCATCAAGTTCCACTTCCTCAACTTTGAGAGGAGCCCTGTATTCATACACAACGGCTGCTTTGATTTTTCTCATTGTGCGCCCCCTTATTTTTGCTGGTATCAAGGCCAGGGATGGCTTCCGGGCAACAATTTTCTGGCTGCCCTCTTCTTCGCTCCAGGCGGAAACCGCCTAATATTCACAGGGGATTTCAGCCATGGCATCGGTAAACGCCATAAACTGTGTCATCCTGAACATGAACGTCGGTAGCGGCCCTTCCAGTTTGTAAACCATGGCGATTATCGCCTGCATGACCTCCATTTCCTTCCTGTTTAGCTGTGCATAAGTCTCGTAGGAAGCGGTGGACCTGAACATAACTTCATTCAGGTCTGGGGGGGTGGTCCTCCAGCTACTGGGAGCCTTCTCCTCCTGCACTGTTGCTTTAACAAGTTTTCCGTCCTGAAACTCCCAGTAAACCAGCTTGTCCACTCCGTCCGGACAATCAGTGACAAGGTTTTCCATTTTCCAGGTCAAGCCCTTTGCATTTTTGAGGTACTCATCAGTAGCACCTTCTAACTTCTTCTTTACTTCATCCAGATACCCTTGAGACATGTACTTCATCTGTTGTCTCTTCCTCCTTTCTGCTTTCAGCTCCGGGCTATCTTTTGAGAGCCTGGGCACTTCGCTATAGCAATCCCGCCTCACGTGCCTTAGTGATGGACGGAGGCTCACTCCACCACTTGGTTATACCCAGGTCTTCAGCCACTGCGTTGGCCGCCAGGTAGCCCGGCCCAAAGTTGATCATACCTCCTGGATAGCAGCTCGACCCGCCGACATAGAGGTTCTTGACAGGTGTCCTGTTCTGGGAGCACTCCTGATTGGGCCTGAGATAGCCCATCTGGAGCGCTGAATATGCCCCTTGTTTAATCGACCCCTCAACCATGTCTATGAGTTTGTTGGCAGTATCAGTAGGAGTGAGCGCCGTCACCCACAGCACCTTGTCCGGAGTGAGATTAGGGGCATACTCCCGCAGCACAGCTATCCGCTTCTCTGCCACCTCCTCCCTGAACTTATAGGAAAGCCACGCCTCAGACCCACCCGGAATGTTATATGGAGCCATCTCAGAAATCAAGCCGGTGCACTGCCCCGCCTTGAACCCGGGTGACTGCGTAGGGTCATGGACACTGGGGAAGCAGGCATTGAAGCCGGGCTTGTCTGTTATCTCCCCTTTCTTTATGGCTTCCCAGTGGTCGATGAGGTCTTGCTGGGTTTCATAACCGAGGATGTAAACGCAAGCCTTGTCAATGTCCGGATTGCTCTCCGCAGCCTTGAAGTGGGGAGGCTCATCCAGAGCCAGGTGAGCTGTAAACAGACTCCAGTCCTCCCACTGCCAATTCTCGATCATATCCACAAAATCTCTGTCCAGATTTTGCTCCCCCACCATCTTGAGAAAAGTCTGGTGAGGATCGACCGTGCTCACTACTGCCCTGGTAGCTTCTACCACGGTGCCGTCGTCCAGTTCCACCCCGGTAGCTACCCCGTCCTTTACGATAATTTTGGAGACCAGGCACTTCATCACCACCCGGCCCCCGTCTTCATGGATTAGCTTATTTAGCTCTGCATTCAACACATGGGACCCGCGCTCCAGCAACCGGTAGTTTGTTGACCGGCTGAGGTTGATAAGCGTCATATAACCTACCCCGGAAGCATCGTATTCTATTCCCCAGTGGCAGGCGAGGTAGAGCATCATTGTCCTCACCTGCTCACTCTCAAAAATATCATTTACAATCTCCAGCGCGGGCTTCTCCGCAATAGTGGCTATTTCCCTCCCTATTTCGCTACTTTCCAGTATCGGCAACTGCTCCAGGATCGGCACCGCCGGGGAATAGGTAGCCGGGCCGAGGAACTCTTCCATATAGCGGTCCAGCTTAGCCCGAAACTCACGATAGGCTTCAGCATCACTCTTGGAGAACTGAGCTATGGAGTTGCAGGTCTTCTCTACGTCCTTATAGAGACACAAGCATCTACCATCCCTCAGCGGCATGGCAAACTGCAAATCCGGCCAGATATAACGTATATTCCGCTCTTCCAGCTTAAAATCAGGGTAAACCGGGGCATAGTCCACCATCATGTGGTATATAGAATGGGTATTATGCCAGAAATCAGGAAGTGTGATAGCTTCCGTCTGGAGCCCCCCTCCTGTCTCCGTCCTGGCCTCCAAAACCGCCACCTTAACCCCTGCCTTCGCCAGATAGGCCCCTATTGCCAGTCCATTGGGACCCGAGCCTATGACTATCACATCATATTTCTCGTCCAGCTCCATCTTCCGACGGGCTAAAGCAGACCCCTCCTCCGATACCTTCATGCCATACCGCTCAAGTGCCCGTGTACTCCTAAAGACCATCAGGTGATCCATTCCTGCTACCTCCTTGTTTTGTTTTCAACCCTCTGCCCTTACGGCCTGCACAGCACCCTAGTAGGGGCGCCCCTGTTCCTCCCACGGCTTCCTCAACCCCATGTCCTCGGCTATAGCCTTGTAGCAGGTATAGCCCTGACAGGACGAGGCACCGGGATAGAAACCCCAGGCTGTGCCAGTGCAATAGAGGTTCTTTATCTCCGGAACCCTGTGATTGGCTAACTCAGGTATGGGCCTGTTCCTGATTCCGGCCTGGGCGGGGACGAGGTCTACAACCGACCAGCTACCCGTGGGAGCCATGTTTTTAAGCCTCTTGGCCGTATGCCACGGGGTGCAGGGATCATACATGAACACATTATCCCAGGTTACATTGGGGGCATACTCACCCCACGTCTTTACCACATAATCGGCGTGCCTCTTGGCATGCTCAATCCATTCCGTGTCGCTGTATCTATCAGCCGGGGCCATATAAGCCTCGGTGAGACCGGCATGGTAACTGGTCCCCGGCGGTGTCCAGTGCGTGTCGAAGGTGCTAAAGTTAGTATTTAAGAGTGTAACTTCGGGCGGGTTCTGCCCCAGCCTCCGGTACGCTGCCTCCCTGAGCTGGGCATCCACATCCATATCCGTCATAACGATCTGGAAGATACTATTGTTATTCAACTCGGGGTTGTCAGCGCCAGCCAGATACTGAGGCCTTTCCTTCATATACCAGCTATACCAGCACAGACAATTACGAAAGCGCTGCAACGCCGCAATCTTGGTACGGATATACGGACTCACCATCTCCTTCCCCAGCAACCTGAAGACAACCTGGTGGGGGTCAAGAGTGGTGACCACCGCCTTCCTTGCCTCTATCTCGGTGCCATCGGTGAGCCTTACCCCTCTGGCTCTCCCGCTTTCCACCAGTATCTTTTCTACCTCACAGTGGGTGAATATTTTAGCCCCGTGGCCTGCCAGCCGCCTCACATAGACATGAGCCGGACTGTGGGGGCTCCCCCTGCATGAGCCTCCAAGGTCCATAATGTTAAAAGAGGCAAAGGGGGCAAAAAGCCCCATCCCCTCATCATCGGGGAGAATCCCTGACGCACAGGCCGACCTCAGGAAGAAGTTCTGCATTGCCGGGTGCTCGAACAGGGTGCGGCAGAACTGTGCAATCGACATAGCATACAAGCCGGGGTCAAGCGACCTGGCAATCTCAGGGTGAGCCATCAACTTCTCCAGAGCTGTCGGCTCCCCTGGAGGAGGGGGCAAGCTCCAGGCGTCCGCCAGGAATGCATCACGGTACACATAGTGATACCAGTTCCTGAAGGTGATCAGCGTCTCGGCATCCCTCTCCGAGTACCTACGGACTGTCTCATAAGTCCGATCCCCCGTGGGGTCGTAATCAATGTAATACAAGCATATCGCATGCTGGTCCTCTTTAAAGATGACAGCCTGCGATATCTCAGCAGCAACCCACTCGACCTCGGCATTAATCCCGGGAAAGTCCATATCAGGCATCGAATGGTACCAGTAGGCATGAGCCATTGAGTGGGGAGCAGCGTAGAAACCACCATAGTCAGTACTGCACCAGCCACCACCGCACTCATGCTCCCTCTCCACGACGGCTACACTCATGCCGCCATATCCCGCCAGATAAAGGGCACAGGGTAAGGCCTTAGTCCCTCCACCAACCATCACCACGTCAAATGTTGCGTCTGCCATTTAGCCTCCTTTGCTATTTTCCTATTTGCTAGCCACCTGCAGCCGGGGGGATAAAGTAAACCGATGTCTTATCCTCCAGGTTTTCCCTGACCTCTCCCCCAAATTCCTCCCCCAACCGCTCGATGAGATTTTGCAGCGTGGCACCCTCCCCGATACTCACTGTCAATTTCGCTTGGCCAGTGAGTTCCCTTAAAAAGCCGTATCAGAAAACCTTTACTTCCACTATTTAGACTGCCTGGGCTATATCCTCTGTTATCTCCTTCAGGCCTAATTCCTCAAGTTTCCTGGGTGTGGGGATACCATCCTTATCCCAACCCCTGACCTCATAATATTGCTCCAGCATGCCAGCGGCATCCTTTATGAGTTGCCCTTCGGAGGGCCCTGCCTGCTGGAGAGGCATTGTGGTAAACCTCAGGGGAAAGACGTCATCCTTGCGGCCAAATCCCTCTCTGATATTAAAGCAGCGCTCAAGGTTAAAGATCCTCTCCCCGGCCTGTAACAAAAATGGCGGAATACCAAATGGAGGGATACCGGTAGCAGAAGCTAACATCTTGCAATAGAGAGGGGGAGGAAGACGCATCTGCTGACCAACGAAAACGCAAACAACCCCTACATCAAGCATGGCGGAGAGATCCTGGTTGAACTTAGTAATATCGGCAAATCCCTTCTCGGCATATCGGTCTACAATGCGGGGAAAAGGAGCGTTGAAAGTCTCCTGGTCGGCGTAGCCCAGGCAATGATTTGCCCCGCAATTGGAGGTAACATAGTTAAGCCCGTGCCACTTGAAGCAACGAGGGTCATATGCCGGCATCTCCAGGCCTTTTACGTGCATGGCATAGTCCTCTGCATCCTTACCTATGCGTACCGCTGCCCTTCTGACACCCTCAGCCAGAATTTCTCCCAGACCCTCCCGGTTAGCTATCCTCCTGAGCAACTCCAGCGCCGCCTGATGGTTGCCATAGGTAAGCTCCAGACCACCGGTGTCCTTGGTAGTCAGAATTCCTTTCTCAAACAATTCATAGGCGAAACCAATAGCGCCTCCTGCACTAATGGTGTCCACTCCCAACTCATCGCATAGAGCGTTGGCAGCCACCGTGGCTCCAATGTTGGTGCTGCCTATCGCCGCGGAAAACATGTTGATGGTTTCGTAGTCCGGCCCTTCACTGGTAACCCCCGCATAATCCCCACTTTTTACGGTAAATACCTTTCCACAGTGGACCATACAGGCATAGCAACTTGTGTCTCTCTCCCTCATCTTGAGATATTCTCTCGCAGCAAGGCTTTCCCAGCCCTTAAGGGTTCCCTCCCTGAAATTGCGGGTGGGGAATCCTCCCACAGCGTTTATAGTTTCCACATTATTGAGGGTGCCTACCTCAGGGAACTCAGGCGAAATTGGGCTATCCCGGTGGGCAGCCACCTCTTCCTGAATCAGCTCCTTGAACTCCCTGGGATTAGGCAATTTCACTGGACCATTGGCATTAATGACGATAGCCTTAAGGTTCTTAGAACCCATCACCGTACCCATCCCCCCGCGGCCGGCGGCACGGCGACTGCTCAAGATGGAGGCGTATCGCACCAGTTTCTCACCAGATGGCCCGATACAGGCAATCCTTGTATGCGGCCCATGCACCTGTGTCAATTTCTCCTGAGTCTCGGTGGTATTCTTACCCCATAAATCACTGCCGTCCTTTATTTCGAAGCGGCCCTTTTCAATATATAGGTAAGCCAGCTTGTCCGAACTTCCCTCCACCAGGATCATGTCTAATCCCGCAAATTTCATCCATGCCCCGAAGTCCGCCCCACCTGAGGAACGATAGTATGTTCCGGTTAGAGGGCTTTTGGAGGTCACTATCCATCGGGAACAACCCAAAGCCCCTGTACCAGCCAGGGGGCCTGCACTAAAGATCAACTTATTATCCGGGCTCAGGGGGTCAGTACCGGGACGAAGCTCATCATAGAGATACTTTATCCCGAATCCTCGACCTCCAATGAAATCCATCACCGTTGGCTCAGGGATATCCTCAAGCCCGCAATCACCTTGAGATAGGTTGACCCTTAACAATCTCGCAGTATAATTACTCAATTGTTCCCCCTAAATTATACATATTATATTTCTTATGCCTTATGAGCAAGTAGCAAGCCGTTCCCATTTCCGTTCAGACGCAGGGATAGCCATCCATTATAGATAGAATATTAGTCTCAGTGCGCAATTACAATTCGTAATGTTACGTAAAAACCACAAGTAACGCTACTTGAAATGGCACGTTAGAATGCGGGGCCGACTTGGCTCCATGGATGCTCCGGTCAACCTTAGCCAGCCACATGTGATTACGGAGCAAATAGTTGAAAAATTCATAACCAGTTCTTCCTCTGAGCCAGCTTATATACGGTCATGTGGTTCAGGTTCAGGTATCGCGCGGCGTCTTTTACCGTCATTAGATTATCCATAAAACTACTCCCCACCGTAATCTACTTTATCTCAATTTATCGTAATATTACACAGTGGTATGTAGTATGTCAACAATACCTCAAAAAACTCTTGAAACCCCCAAATGCCTGATAGCCCCTCACAATAGAATTCTATTTCATGAGCGTAAATTGCAGGAATATTCATTTTGTGGTATAATTATAGGTAAGTTCCAGTTTAGGTTGTAACAAGCTTCTCGGAAGCTACTAACACAGAGTTTTCTTAAGTATTGGATGACCCGAACTCTAACTAATTATTAGGAGAGGAGGTCATCCAGTGAGTTTTGAGGAAAAGTCTATCCAATGCTCCGATTGCGGCGCCACGTTTACCTTTAGCGCTGAAGAGCAGGAGTTCTACCAGTCAAAAGGCTACACCAACGAGCCCAAGCGTTGCCCGGAATGTCGACAGGCACGAAAAGCAGAGCGCTATGGCAGTAGTGGTGGCTACGGAGCTCCGCGCCAGATGTTCCCAGCGACCTGCGCCGAATGCGGTAAAAGCACCGAAGTCCCTTTTCAACCTCGCGGTGATAAGCCCGTTTACTGCACTGATTGCTACCGGAAAATCCGACCCAGTAGATAAGTGAGGTTAAGCCATGAGACACATCCAGGTCGGGCGACTTGCCTGGATATGTCTCGGGTAATTTTGAGTTTTGTCTTTAGAAGTATCAATACATGAAGGTGAATCACAGGAATCATTATTGCGCCGTTTTCAGAAAATAGTGCAGATGAGCGGCGTCTTGCGTGAGGTTAAGGCCAACCGCCATTTCGTACCAAAGAGCGAGGCGGCACGTATCAAAGCCAAGAAGAACGCCCAGCGGCGGCGGCGACAGGGCTATTAAGCAAAACAGGGAACAGAATCCGGGATAAGGGAGGACAGATTATGAAAATTTATGTGGGTAATCTAGCCTTTGATGTTACCGAGGATGAACTGGCAGCAGAATTCGGCACTTTTGGCAAGGTGGAATCCGTGGCTCTCCCCGCCGATAAGTTCAGCGGGCGCCCCAGGGGCTTTGCCTTTGTTGAAATGGCATCAAAATCCGAGGCCGAAGCCGCTATCACGGGGCTTAACGGCAGAACATTGAAAGACCGTACTATCGTGGTAAATGAATCCCGCCCTCGCACAGACAACCGGGGTGGTGGCGGTGGTTATGGTGGTGGCAGGGGTGGCCGCTCGGGTGGTGGCAGGCAGCGAAGATATTAGTCAATCCGGCGGCTTGAATTAGCGCTGGCAGTTGCATAGGCCTTTACTGACTCACCCGTCACAAATCGGGGCAGTGTAACCGGTTTGGCAATAGGGAGACGCGATGAATATCTATGTGGGTAACTTATCACTCGAAATGACGGTGGATGAATTGCGGAATTTGTTTCTAGCTTTCGGAGAAGTTATATCTGTGACCATCATGAACGATAAGTATATCGGCAGCGGCCAATCGAGGGGCTACGGATATGTCGAAATGGCCTCGAAATCCGAGGGCACAACTGCAATCGCCAATCTCGAAGGGAAAAAACTGGGGAACCGGGTTGTCAACGTCGTTGAAGCCCTGCCGCTCTCGAATAAAAGCGGGATGGAAATCCCCGATATCAGAAACAATAATCGGTCGAATAGAAGAAGAGAAAGAAAATATCAAATGATTTGAGCCACCTGACCTATAATCTAGGCTCTTGACTCGCATTTCACCAAGGAGTTTAATGAATTTCGAAACCTTTAATTTTCATCCGAGCGTCATGGCCGGTGTCCGTGCGCTCGGTTATTCCGTACCTACACCAATACAATCACAGGCCATCCCCCCGATTATGCAGGGGCGTGATATCATCGGGCTGGCACAGACCGGCACCGGCAAGACGGCGGCTTTCGTGTTGCCGATCTTACAGCGCTTACGGCAAAGCCCTCAAGGCTGTGTTCGGGCTCTGATAATCTCGCCCACACGCGAGCTGGCTGAGCAGACCTGCGAGGTTATCAACGGCTTGGGGAGCAGAACCGGCCTGCAAAGTGTTGCTATCTATGGTGGCGTGAATATGGAACGGCAGACCCGGGAGCTGCGCAACGGCTCGGAAATTGTCGTGGCCTGTCCGGGGCGTTTACTTGACCACCTCTGGAAAGGAACTGTAAGTTTATCAGGCCTGGAAATCCTCGTAATTGACGAGGCCGACCGTATGTTCGATATGGGCTTTTTGCCTGATATTCGTAATATATTGGCGTGTATTATGAACAAGCGACAGACCCTGCTTTTCTCAGCCACCATGCCTGCCGATATCAAGCGCCTGGCGCGTGAAATCCTGCAAGACCCTGTTACCGTGCAAATCGACCGTACGCTGCCGGCAAAGACGGTGTCACATGCTATTTACCCGGTACAGCAGCACCTCAAGACAGCGCTGCTGAAGGAAATTTTGAGGAAAACCAAAACAGAGTCGGTGCTTGTCTTTACACGTACCAAACACCGCGCCGAGCGCGTGGCGCAGCAACTGATAAGGGTAGGCTATCAGGTAACTTCACTGCAGGGTAACCTCCCCCAGCACCGGCGTCAAGCCGCGCTTGAAGGGTTTCGTACCGGCTCGATCAAAATACTGGTAGCTACTGATATTGCTGCCCGGGGTATCGATGTATTGAGCATTTCCCACGTTATCAACTACGATATGCCCGAAAGTACGGATGACTACATTCACCGAATCGGCCGTACCGGAAGGGTTAACAAAAATGGGGATGCGCTTACCTTTGTGACCAGTGCCGATGCTGATAGGATAAGTGCTCTTGAGCGGCTTCTCGACGCGCCTCTGGAGCGTCTGACACTTCAGGGTTTTGATTACACTAAGCCTGCGCCGGACAAACAACCACACTTTTCACAACAACCACGACGGCGTGTCGTACGAAGAAAGGAAAAAGCTATGAAGTAGAATACTCTCTGCTTGTCAGTCAGGGTATACTTCTAACATGACAATTGAAGCCTCCCGTATAGAGGGGGGCCTTCTTCTTTTCGTATGTTGGCTGAATATTCCCGGAGATAAATGCATGCACTTGATACGATATTAGACGAAGCTATATGTTTGAGCAAAGCTCTTCCTTTTATCCTGCGCGGCCTACCAATACAAGCGAACGATAGATAGCATCGGGCGCTTTCCGGAAGGATTCTCATGACAATTATGGTAAACCCGAATCGGTGTAGTTTCTCCTGGCTCTGGCGGAGCGAAAGGCCTTCAGGTTGATAAACGTAGCCACTACTACTAAACCAAGCCCAACGATGTCAGCCACCGGGTATGGTAATATCAAGGCAATACTCCCGGCGACAAGTAGAATTCTCTCCAGCCAACCTGTTTTCGTCATCAGCCATCCACTCAACCCGCCTGCCATGGCAGTTACTCCGACCCAGGCAGTTACGACGGAAATGATTATTTCCGTTGGTGTGCCTAACAATAACATGGCAGGTCCGAGAGCAAAGGCGAAGGGCAGGATGTAGATAGGCCCAGCCAAACGCATAGCCTGAAGCCCGGTTTTAAGAATGTCCCCACCGGAAATAGCGCAGGCAGCGAATACGCAGGGAGCCACGGGCGGAGTGATGAAAAATGTCACCGACCACCACACGGCAAATAAGTGAGCCGCCATGACAGGCATGCCTGCCTGTACCAGGGCCGGTGCAATCAACACGGCTAGCACCAGATAGATGGCTACCAGGCTCATGCCCATGCCCATTATGTAGCATACGGCAGCCGCTATCAGGAGCATGAATATTAGATTCCCGCCAGTTATGTCGATGATACCGCCAGCGAGCGCCGTCCCCAGACCGGTTGACTGGAGACAGACTACTAATATACCAGCGGCGGCAACACCGGGAATTATCAGAAACATTCCCTCCATGGTATCCCATGCGCTGGATACCAGCCCTTTGAGCCCCACCTTGCTTTCTTTCTTGAAGGCGACTGTAATGAGCAGCAGCACTGTTGACCACAGGACCGCTTTTTGCGGCGCTAATTCAAGACCAAGTAATAAATAGAGCAAAAAGACTACTGGTGGTATATAGAACCACCCTTCTTTGATTGCCCTCCTGACGGATGGCAAACTGTCTTTAGGTAAACCCTTTAGCCCTGTCTTGCTCGCTTCAAAATCGACTGCCAAGTAAAGTGCCCAGAAGTACATGAAGGCGGGTATAAAAGAAGCGATTACTATCTTGTAATATGGAATTCCGGTGAAGGCCACCATAATAAAAATTACTGCACCCATGACGGGTGGCATGAGCATCCCGCCGTTCGAAGCCACTGCCTCTACCGCACCGGCAAAGTTCTTGTGGTAGCCGTTTTGCTTCATCAGGGGGATGGTGAGAACACCGGTGGTCATAACATTGGATACCGATGACCCCGTAAGCATACCAAGAGCCGCACTGCCCGCCACCGCAATCTTAGCTGGCCCCCCCCTGAATCTTCCCATCAGGCCGAAAGCACCATCAATGAAAACCTTCGCCGCTCCCGAGTTGACCAATATTGCGCCAAAAAGTAGGAATGAGACGATTATTATTGAGGAGACGCGCAGAGCTGAGCCGATCAGGATTCCCTGGTCGCTTAAAAGGAACCATGAGCCAAGGTAGTCGTAAGGCTGTTGCAACCCATAAAAAATACCGGGCCAATGGTTGGCGGTTAGAGCGTAAATGATAAATAAAACGATGATGCCCAGAAAAACATAACCGAGGGCGCGCCTCACCATCTCCAGTATCAGCAGGGTGAGTATCCACCCCATTATTGTGTATTCAGTGCTGACGACCGCGGCCAATTGCGTCAGATATGGGGCAATGTAAATCGCGTAATATATGGGTGGGATAATGCTAAGGACAGCGCAAATAATATCATACCATGGTGGTATGTTCCCCTTGGCTCCTTTTTTCGCCGGCACGAGCAAATAGGCGAAAAAAAGAAATCCCGCCAGGTGCATCGGGGTATGAAGAAATGGTGGAATGGGAATATATGCGTACGTGAAAGCATCACTGATATAGAGAAAATGATAGAGGATCCAGATGGCACCAGCGATGCGTACGCATAATAAGAAAAGCCCTCCGTTTGCCTGTCTGCCCGGAGCAGGAATGTCTTCCGTTGTCATTTATATATAAGCCCGCCGTTTCGTTTTTGAATTATTTCCCCGGGAGAATGTGCCGCATTTTTACCTGAAGCTGCCTGTTCGTCGGTAACAGTTTGATTTTTCTAAAATCTTAGTTGATAATATATTATCCTCTCCCCCGCACTGTCAAGCGTTTTTTTGTGACCTGATTGCCCTACTTTCGGTAAACACTCACTGAGAGCCGGGGCTGAACCCCGGCTCTCAAACCAACTGGCTGTTCATGAACTAATTTAGACAGCCGTATAACCTAGATTGGTCACCGGATTTAGGGCTGAGTCCACAAAGAAAGAATGCTACTCCGCAAGCTTTTCTAGCACTTCCGCTTGCTTGGCCTCATGCTCTGCGGTCCAGACGCCCCTCTCCTTGTAGTACTTGACAGCACCGGGATGGTATGGCACTACATGGGAACCGAGGGCAGACTCGAGATTAATTGCATAGCCCGCTGGCAGCATCGTCTCCAGCTCCTCTTCATTGTCGAACAAGGTCTTCACTAGCGTGTATGCTACGTGTTCATCCACATCCGGTCTGCAGATATATATATGCCCCTCAGCCAACAGATTTACAGCCTCGGTTTGGCCTTCATATGTATTAGGTGGCAGGGTCCCCCTTTCGTAGGTCTGTGAATGTTCGTCGAAAGCATATTTTATTACGTAATCCATAAAATCGTCATCCACTGATAAAAACCGGACTTCCTCTGATGACTCCAGCTCCACGACGGAAGGATGCGGTGGTGCGCCACCCACGAGTCCCATATCTACTATCCCTTCAATCATGGAGCGAGTCATCTCAGCCGGAGACACATACTCTATCTCTCTAACGTCATCACTTGTCCATCCGTAATAATTCTGTAAGGCTCTGAAAAATATTGTATTGGAAGTAACTCTGCCACCCGGCAATGAGACTGTTTTGCCTTTTATATCAGCAAGGGTGTTTATGCCGCTATCTTCCAGAACAACCGGATGAACCAGTGACATTGGCCCCGAGAACAAAATGTTTACCGGGTACGCTTCTTCGGCCGCAATACCCAAGTAACACGCGGGTGCGCATGAACTGGTTGTCCATGTCAGTAGACTTCTCCCGGTGTATACTGAGCTAAGGGCGGCCGGGGGAGGACCTATCGCCAGCTCCCTCACCAGAGTTCCCTCTATATACTTGCTCAGAATCCTGGACATGGCGACAGTGGCAGGGTATGCTGAAGACCCCGTACCTCCAGTGGCAAAGACAATCTCACTTGGCAGTTCAGGTGCTGCTGGTGTTGTCGGCTTTGCCGGTGTTGTCGGCGTTGTTGGTGCTGCCGGTGTTGTCGGTGTTGTCGGTGCTGCCGGTGTTGTCGGTGCTGCCGGTGTTGTCGGTGCTGCCGGTGTTGTCGGTGCTGCCGGTGTTGTTGGCTCGGCCGGCTCGCCGCATCCGCCAAGAACCAAACTAACTGCCAGTACAATGATGAGTGGGATTAGAAATACCTTTTTCATAATTTGTTTCTCCTTACTAAACTATGACAATAACCACCATGTTCATTAACGGAATTAACTAAAACTATTTCATATTGTTTCCTCCTTTATCTGGGATTTCAATTCATGTTACCCATTCTTCTGCTACCGGACGCCTTTTTCATTGATGCTTTAAAAGTTGTCACTATCTCCTCTTTTTTTTCTCTTGTCCGGGTATCTTAACTCTTATATGTAAGAGAGTATTGTTCAATACAATCATATTATAAAAAATTTGTCAAGTCTTAAACTTGTGGTCCCCGAAATTTAGACAGGTTGTTAAGAGCGGGTTGTGCTCCCTTGAGGCAAACCCCAGCTTAGGGTCAATCATAAGGTGATTTCCTTTGCTATTTGGACTAATCGTACTCACTAGTCAAGATTATTGACGGTATTGAGCTTAAAGTCTAACATGGGTGTGGGCGACCAAAACGCAATAGGGGTTTAAAATGGCATTTGGACAGGGAAGGATGATACAGGACTGTGACTACATGCCCTCGAACTTCCCATACCAGAGGAGATGTATGAAGCAGAGAGTCAAGGAGTTAGTCTCCTGACGGGCTTACTACCACTTCCTGTCGAGATCGTTAGTCGGCCCGCTCAACTCGATGTCGCCGCTCGCGGGCTGGTCGGCTCACATGCCATAGCCCTTGATACAGAATCCAACAGCTTCCACCATTACCCAGAGCAACTCTGCCTAATTCAGATCGCCTCTCGTCATAAAATCTACATCATCGATACGATGTCCATTTCTGACCTAGCTCCCCTTAGAGACATCTTGGTAGATGTTTCTATCACGAAAGTCGTTCACGCCGCGGACAACGATATCCGCAGCCTTGACCGGCATTGTGGATTTTATATCCACAACCTGTTCGATACCAGCATCGCCGCCCGTTTCATCGGCTCTACACGGCTTGGCCTGGCAGCCATCACCGGAGATCTGCTGGGCATAACCATTAATAAGAGCAAACGGCTCCAGCGAGCTGACTGGGGACGACGACCTCTCTCCGCCGAGGCCATTGAATATGCCGCTACCGACGTCCGCCACCTCTTTGCCCTGCGAGAGATCTTGGAGCAAAGGCTCCGAACCTTGGGACGGGCAGCGTGGGTTGCCGAAGAGTGCGCCAGAATCGAAGAAGTACGGTATACCGCACCAAATCTAGAAACCGCATATCTCTCCGTTAAAGGGGCCAAAGACCTGGATGGACGCGGACTCGCCGTCCTCCAGAGACTTTTTCTATTCCGTGAAGAAGAGGCACGACGCCAGCATCGGCCACCATTCTTCGTACTACCTGACGCTACCCTTGTCTTCCTTGCCGCCAGTCCCGAAGTGGCCTTCTCAGAAGTACCCGGTCTTGGACAAACTGGATTGAAGCGGTTCGGGCGGGGTCTCCAGCAGGCACTACACAATGGCATAACTGCTCCACCAATACGCCGACCACGTACTATTAAGGCCATGCGCGTCAGCGAAGAGCAGGCCCAGCGCTTAAGTCGCCTCAAAGAGTGGCGCACATCACTAGGCTCCAGTCTTTCTCTTGATCCCTCCCTCCTCTGGCCCTTAACCAGCCTCGAACGGCTTGCCGAAGCGCCTGATACTCTAAGCGTCGAGCTTACCTCCGATAACATCCGTCACTGGCAGCGCGATGTTGTTGCCTCCTCTCTCCAAGCTTGCCTGGAATCCTTGCAATGATATGGACCCGGTGGAAACAGGTATGGCCTCTGGCTTTCCGAATCTACGGCGTATCACATTGTAAAGAGAGAAGGATTGGTATAAAATACCTCGGTATGCGGGCGTTCTGCCTGGAGCGAGGTGAGGAGATGGTCT
>Ga0180431_10005098_pt1 | contig 16143 bp, 10 predicted proteins | sample SS_ome_11_FD_132459 | JGI IMG/M metagenome (GOLD analysis project Ga0180431, IMG submission 132459) | Hypersaline lake sediment archaeal communities from the Salton Sea, California, USA - SS_1_MS_1 metaG | ecosystem: Environmental > Aquatic > Non-marine Saline and Alkaline > Hypersaline >... | reverse complement strand
GGTTCCCCGAAAACGAATTCGATCCAAGCCTCTTATTGAACCCATGATTTTGTCTTTGTATAATTCCGTTAGTTTCATAGTAGCATCCTTTCCTTATTTTGCTTGAGTGTGTGAGCTTAAAGGATGCTACTATACTTTGTTATAAATTCATTTCTATTCCTTTTTGGTTGCGGCTGAGCGAAGCGAAGCCGCGCCAAGCTCTCCGTGGCAATGATTCGTCGTTGGTATCTCGTCTGTCTTCTGTATTCCGAGGTTATAAGTAGGAATTCCATCCTTTATCATCTGTCCTCTGACCTCTGGCATCGAGTATCCTTCATCGCGCATCGAGTATCAAGAATCCGGTATCCGGCATTCAAATTCTTCCCTTTTTTAAGGTAAAGCGAACAAAAAGCTTCAAATGTTGATGCTTTTTTTCGAAAAATTCACAAAAATTCGCAAAAATTTACCAAAAAACCTCGTCCACAAAGCCTTTACCCCGTAATTTTACCAGTTCTCAAAACAAAAATCTATTGTGGTAACTACGTATTTTGCTTGACACACGCCTTTCGACCGAATAACAGGATCAACAGGATAAAAAGATAGTTAAATCATGTAAATCTTGTAAATCCCGTCTCATTATTTTTTGGACTGGATAACTGGATCAACTGGATAAAATGTAATTACATCCTGTAAATCTTGTAATCCCGTCTAAATAACATGATTATTGGTTTCTGGTTGCTCGTTTCTGGTTTTTGGCTTCAAAATCTGCGTTTTTCGCGTCAGATCCTTCGACTATGCTCAGAGCTTGCCCTGAACATCGTTGAAGGGACGGCGTCTGCGGCGATAAATCGTATGGCGTGTTGCGGATAGCGTTTAATAGACCCAAGACTCAAGACTACAGACTATTTCTTCAAGGTCTGGTGTCTGAAATCCGCTCTCTGTGGCTAAAATCGGCGTTTTTTGCCAATAAAAACTCGCCCAGAGGGGTATTGACCCGGCCGGACGGGGCTGATATAATGCGGGTTTTACTGGTGGATTATCGTTCGTTATGGTGAGAGTAGCTCAGTTGGTTAGAGCACCAGATTGTGGATCTGGGGGTCGCGGGTTCGAATCCCGTCTTTCACCCTTTTTCGGCCCATCCGAGGTGGCATGGCCATCTTGGCCGTGTTTTTGCAGGCTAAAAGCCCATGCTGCATATCAAGTATCAGGTATAAGGAGAAAGAACATGGAAAAACGCACATCGCACTCAACCTCACTTTTGATCGCCGCTTCGCTGCTGATCCTGCTCGGCCTGACGTATGCCGTCGAGGCCGCGGCGCAACCGACGAAGCTGAACGAGCCGCCGGCGGGATTTATCGCGCTGTTCAACGGCAAGGACCTGACCGGCTGGAAAGGACTCTTGAAAAGACCGTACGACAACCCCGCCAAGCGGGCGGAATTGTCGCCGGATAAGCAAAAGGAACTGCAGAAAGAGGCAGATGAAGATATGCGAACGCACTGGAAGGTCGCCGACGGCGCGCTGGTATTCGACGGCAAGGGACGCAGCCTGTGTACGGCGAAGGATTACGGCGATTTCGAGATGCTCGTAGACTGGAAAATCCTGAAAGACGGCGACAGCGGCATCTATCTGCGAGGCTCGCCCCAGGTGCAGATATGGGACACGGACAGGCCGAACGCCGACGTGGGTTCGGGCGGCCTGTACAACAACCAGAAGAATCCGAGCAAGCCGAAAAAAGCAGCGGACAAACCCGTCGGGCAATGGAATACGTTCCGCATCACCATGATAGGCGACCTGGTAACTGTCATCCTCAATGACGAGTTGGTCGTCGATAACGTCGTGATGGAGAACTACTGGGACCGGAGTATACCGATTTTTCCGACCGGCCAGATCGAACTCCAAAATCACGGCAACACCCTGTACTTCAGGAACATCTATATTCGCGAGATTCCTCGCGAGAAGGGAACTAACACGCTCACCGCGCAGGAAAAGGCCGACGGTTTCAAGCTGATGTTTAACGGCAAGGACCTGTCCGGCTGGGAAGGCAATAAGAAGAGTTATTTTGTTGAAAACGAAACCATCGTCATCGACCCTAAAAGAAGCGGTAACGGCGATCTCTTCACGGCCGAAGACTACGGCGATTTCATTATGCGGTTCGAGTTTCGGCTCACCCCCGGCGCCAATAACGGGTTGGCGATCCGCACGCCGTCCGGCGGTCACGCGGCCTATCAAGGCATGGAACTGCAAATTCTCGATCACGATTCGCCTCGCTACAAAGGCTGGCTCAAGGACTATCAGCACCACGGCTCCATTTATGGCGTCGTCCCCGCCAAGACCGGCTACCTCAAGCCTGTCGGCGAGTGGAACGAGCAGGAAGTCACGGCCAAGGGAAAGCAAATCACGATCAAGCTCAACGGCGCTACGATCGTCGATGCCGACCTTGTAAAGGCCAGTACGCCCAAGACGATAGACGGCAGGGACCATCCGGGATTACTTCGGGAGAAAGGCCGGATCGGCTTTGCCGGCCACGGCGACCGCGTCGAGTTCCGCAACTTGAGAATTAAGTCCCTGGATTAGGCTCTAAATATGGACCGATGAACATTCTTCGACGAAAAAAGCATGCGTTTCCTGGGCACGGGATCAACATGCTCTCCTGTCATTCCGAGCGGCGCGCAGCGGAGTCGAGGAATCTGGTTAGCGATGGTATGGGCTTTCCGGTTTTAGACCAGATTCCTCCGCTACGTGATGCTGCGCATCACTTAGGTCGGAATGACAAGAAATGAACATCATAAGCAACGAAAGGACAACTTCATGAATCGTAGAGAATTTTTATCGCGTTCGGCGGCTGCCGCCGGGGCGGCTTTGGCGTTACCGACGATTGTCCCATCATCCGTTTTCGGCACCGACGCGCCGAGCAACCGTATCACGATGGGCAGTATCGGCGTGGGAGGCCAGGGATCAGGCAATATGCGGGGATTCAACGGCCAGCCCGGCTGCCAGGTGGTCGCCGTCTGCGACGTCGATGCCGAGCACCGCGAAAAGGCCGCCAAGAGAATCGGTCTGGATGCCAGGGCGTGCTACAATGATTTTCGCGACGTGATCGCGCGGGACGATATCGACGCGGTCTCCGTCGCCACGCCGGACCATTGGCACGTCCCCACCTCGATCGCCGCGGTGCGGGCGGGCAAGGACGTCTATTGCGAGAAGCCGCTCACGCTCACCATCGCCGAAGGGCGCACGCTCGCCGACGAGGTGAAGCGTTACGGCCGGGTCTTTCAAACAGGCTCTCAGCAGCGGTCCGGCAGCGAGTTTCACAAGGCCTGCGAGCTGGTCGTCAACGGCCGGATCGGCCACCTGCACACCATGCGGGTCGGCATCTCGGGAAACAATCGAACGTGCGAGCCGACCTGGACGCCGGAGCCGGTGCCGGATGGCTTCGATTACGATATGTGGCTCGGACCCGCCCCGTGGGAGCCTTACCACACGCAGCGATGTCACTATCAGTTCCGCTTCATCCTGGAATACTCCGGCGGGCAAATGACCAACTGGGGCGCCCATCATCTGGACATCGCCCAGTGGGGCAATCAATCCGACGATACCGGGCCGGTTGAGGTTCGCGGCAAGGGCGAATTCCCCAAGACCGGCTTGTTCACCACGGCCAAGAAGGCGGAGATCGAATACACCTACGCCAACGGCGTCAAAATGTTGCTCAGTCATGGCGGCGGCACGCGATTCGAGGGCACCGAGGGCTGGATCTACGTCAACCGCGGCAAATTGCAGGCCGAGCCGGAATCGCTTTTAACCTCGGTGATCGGCCCGAACGAAAAGCATCTGTATCAGAGCCGGGACCACAAACGCAATTTCCTCGATTGCATCCGCAGCCGCAAAGACACCATCTGCACCGCCGAGATCGGCCATCGCACGAGCACAGTCTGTCACCTGGGCAATATCGCGATGCTGTTGGACCGTCCGCTTAAGTGGGATCCGCAGAAGGAGCGGTTCATCAACGACGACGAAGCCAACCGCATGACCTGGCGACCCCGACGCGCACCCTGGAGACTCTAAAGAAAATCCGAAACTCGAAATTCTAAATTCCAAACAATATCAAAATCACAATTTCAAATGTTCGAAACAGAGACGTTGATTCTTGACACAGATTAATACGGTTTTAAGACATTGGATAGGATGATATGTAGGGTGGGGCTTGCCCCACCTTTTCATTTGGCAAGGTGGCGATAACAATTGTTTCGCGGCGGGAATTCGTTGGTAGGCCATAGCAAACTCCGTTATACTGTCCGTATGAATCCCGCGACAGAACATGTTATGAAGCAAACTATCGAGCTTCCAAGCCCAATGCGAGCTTTCATCGCCGAGAAACTATTGGAGAGTCTTGATTTTGAAGAACCTTTCGATCTCAACAGTGAATGGAAAGAGGAAATAAGCAAACGCTGTCGCCAAATAGATGAAGGCAGGTCCAATTGACGCCGGGCGATAAAGTTCTTGCAGAGGCAAACAAGAGATTACAAAGATGAAATGCAGGTTTTACCCAGTTTGTCTCTGGCGGATTGCCCATGCCGTCAATGTAACGTAATCTGGCAAGTCTTTACCCGCAGAACGTGTTTGTACACTATTATGTTTAAGGACTAGTAATAAAATGGTGGATAGCTCGAAAAATAATGAAAGCTTTATAAGGTGGCAGGCCATTACGATTGGCCAACTGTCCTATGCTATTAACCTGATTCTTGGATTCTCTGTTGCAGGGCTTGGCTTTGGCGTGTCATTATTATTGAAGGACACGTTCAATCCCATCTCGTGGCAAAAGTACACCTTTGTCCTATCCCTTGTTTCACTTTTGGCATCATTTGCACTCGGTGTGTGGTGTACAGTGAACAGGTTAAGGGACTTCAGAGCAACTATGAGAATCACTAGAAAACGAGATAAAGAGGAATGCGAAACCGAAGTTCAAGCACTCCGGCTGTTGACTGATAAACTCGGTAAAAAGACATGGGGCATATTCTGGTGGCAAATAGGAACGTTTAGCGCTGGTATTCTCTTCATGGTGATAGCGGTCGCGTTCTCTGTGGGTAAAAAGCTCTTATAGGGAAAATTGTGAACGGTTAGAGGTGAAGGCACCATACCTAATGAAATCCAGAGATTAAACAAATATATACGACTACAGGTAACTTTATGAAAATGTTGCACAAAACACACTTGGATTTAGAGAAGATTGTTACATTAATCGCAATCGTGATGGTGATTGTGACGGTGATATTCGCTCGGGAACGGCGGAAGGTGCCGCCGCTGGTGGGGTTTGAGGTCGGGCCGCAAATGGACGAGATTGTGCCCAAGCGGTTTATCGTCGATCCTCCGACGTTCGAGAATCTGGGTTTCCGGTGGTATATCGAGGGCGACAGCAATCGGAACGCCTCGGTCGCTGTCGCGTTCCGCAAGAAAGGGCAAAGACGATGGAAAGAGGCGCTGCCGATGCTGCGCGTTCATCATGAGGTCTCGAACCAGGTGTACGGGCCTTATCGAACGGGCAATCTGTTCGCCGGGAGCGTGCTGTTTCTGGAGCCTGCGACGGTTTATGAGGTTCGCTTGACCCTGCACGATCCGGACGGCGGCGCGCCGGCCGGGCCGAAGATCGTCGAGGCGACAACGCGAGCTATCCCCAAGGCGTTCGACGGCGGACGGACTATTGTAGCTACAGCCGAAAAGGGACTGATGGCCGCCTTCGAGCTGGCCCGGCCCGGCGATATCATTCAACTTCGCCCCGGCCTCTACAAGGGACCGTTCGAGTTCAGTAAATCGGGCACCGCCGAGCGCCCCATTGTCTTTCGCGGCCCAACCGACGGCGAAGCGACTCTCGAAGCCGACGGCGTCGGCGGCCGGTCGCGGATCGTCACGCTCAACGGGACGCATCACCTGTTTTTCGAGAGATTAACGTTCCGTAATGCCCACACGGCGGTCTATGCCGCAAAGCCCGGCGGCTCGGACGGACTGGTTATCCGTCGATGCAAGATTCACGACGTGGTCTATGGCATCAATACCGGCTGTGAGAATTCCAGGAACTGGTTTATCGCCGACAACGAGATCGTCGGGATCAACACGACGTGGTATCCCCGGCCATCGAAGACCTATATGAGCCCCGGCCACACCGGCGTCAACGTGTACGGCCAGGGTCACGTGATCTGCTACAATCGGATCACACGGTTCAGCGACTCCGCGGCGATTTACAACTTCGGCCCGCCGGTGGACGACGTGCTCAAGCACTGCGTGAGCATTGATTTCTACAACAACGATCTGTCCTGGGCGCAGGACGACACGTTCGAGGCCGACTACGGCTGCCACAACGTCCGCTTCTATCGCAATCGCTGTTATAACACCCACACCGGGATGTCCACGCAGCCGTTCTATGGCGGCCCGGTCTATCTCATCCGCAACGAGGTTTACGGGATCACCAGCCTCAGCTACAAGCTGAATAACTATCCCGCCGGCATCCTGGCTTACAACAATACGACATGCTGCGCTGGCTCGGGTTTTCGTCCGCCGCCCATTTGGCAGAACGGCCACTTTCGCAACAACCTGATCATGGGCGGCTCGGGACACGCCTTGATCTCCGGCTCGCCCACACCCTACAGCACAATGGATTACAATGCCTATCGCCGGAACGATCCCGACCGGCTGATCCAATGGACGGATCATCGAGGAAACAGGAGTCAGTATCGGACTCTCGATACGTTCTTTAAAGCTACGGGCCTCGAAGAGCACGGCATGCTGGCCGATTACGATGTTTTCATGAAGGCCGGACCGCCCGAGCAAGGCAAGACCTGCCAGCCGAACGACTACGACCTGCGGATACATAAGGAGGCCAAAGTCGTTGACGCCGGGGTCGATCTGGCTCAAGTTACGGAGGGTTTCTCAGGAAAGGCGCCGGACCTCGGTTGCTATGAACTCGGGCAAAAACCGCCCCACTACGGCCCGCGTTAAAAAAACCCGGGAGCCTTTTGGGTAGGCCGAAAGAAATATGACGCAAGAGATATCATTAAAAGCATACGCGATCTGCATGATGGCTGTTGCTCTTGGTGCTATGTATTGCGTTCAGGATGCGCATGCAGCAAGCTCCACGAATCATGGATCGTCAAAGAATCAGTACGATTTGATCGTTGTCGGGATGGGAAGTGGAGGGTTCGGGGCGGCGCTGGCGGGGGCAGCCGGGAGCTGACCGAGCCGTACGGTATCCCTTATCGGTGTCTGGTTCCGAAGGGAATGACGAACCTGCTGATCGCCTGCCGGGGCGCCGGTTTCAGCTCGATCGCCGCTTCGAGCTGCCGTCTGTCCCGGACGATGATGCAGTTAGGTCAGGCCGCAGGTACGGCGGCGGCTCTGGCGAGGGAGCTTTCCGTCGATCTGCCGGATGTGCCCCCGGAGAAGCTCCGGGCCGCCTTGCGTGCGCAACACGTCGAGCCGGCATGGCCAAGAGACAGTGACGTCCAGGCATACATCATGCAGGAATGAGCTTCCTTCGACAACGAATAGCAACGTCCGTGGCAAGGAACACACGTTATGTTTTGGATGACTTCAGTTTTTTAGCGATCATCTCGGCGGTTTTTTTGCCCGACTTGAGCATCCCGCCGAAGATGGGACCCATTCGCGGTAAGTTGTACACGGCGCAGACGGACATGCCCGCGACGTAAAGGCCGGGGAAGATTTCGCCGGCTTTGTTGACGACCCCCATCTCCCCGGCATCGACGTCCATGAAACTCTCCTGAATGCCCTTCGGCAATAGCTCGGGTTTACGCTTGGTCAACATGCCCACGACCTCGGACGGATGGCCCGTCGTATCCAGAACGACCTTCGAGGCCATGCAGAACGGGTCCACGTGCAGGCCGCCCATCGTGATGGCCGTGTTGTTGACCACGACGCCCTCGATGCGATCGGTCTTGAGAATGATGTCCTCGACTTCCATGAGGTTGAAAAAAGCCGTACCCGCCTTTTTCGCCTTGAAGGCCAGCGCCGTGGCGAACTCGACGGCGTCGTAGATGTACAGGTCCTTTTGCTTTGTCGAGGTCATCTCGAACTCGTCGGGAATTTCGCTGTCTTGCGTGACGACGATATTGTAGCCGGCCGCCCCGCCCCAGATGCCGCCGCCGGTCGAGAGCTTTCTTTCGATGATCGCGGTTTTGAGGCCGGCCTGGGAGAGATAATACCCGGCCGTTAAGCCCGCGGGGCCGGCGCCGACGATAACGACGTCGTTTTCAAGATGATCCAGCAGTTTTCGCTGATACGCTTCGAGGATGGCTCTGGAGATGTCGATTTCGATCATTTTGGACTCCTTTCTTGGACAGGGATTCACGCAGTATTTTTAGACGCGGATACCTATGGCATAAATTAACACGGATTTACACGGTTTCATATTCCTTTTGGGCAATAAAAAAAGCACTCCAGCGAACGGAGTGCTTCAAATCTGCTTTTTAGCCTCCCTTCGCGGGCATTATCCCGATCAGGTTCGTAGGGTCAACTCTCAGCTTCGGGCCGGACCGGAAAATCCGTCCCAAGCTCCCCTGGCAAATTCAATTTTCGTTTTATACGTATAACACGGCCCGGCGGTTTCCGCAAACGTTATTTTCCGAAAAACTCCGGTCGGAGCGCAGCGCCCAGCCGGGCCGACCGGTTAGTCGCCGGAATATTTGGTTATGTGGATCGTGCCCTCGGCGGAATACGACCGGCCCGACGTGAGCATGCCGACCATCTGCAATGTGACCTCGCCGTATCCTTTCACGGCGGCCAGCAACTCACTCTTATCGAACAGGCCAATGACTTTCGCCTTGGTCTTCGTGCCGTAAATCAACAGTTCCTTCGCCTTGATCTCGCCCGGATAAAGCATCGGGAGCACATCGGCGATGTGCTGCGTTCCGATCCCCGCGCCCTCCGGGAAGATGATGCTCGCCTGGATATTATACGTTAGGTTATTGCGCCGGATGACTTCGGGCAGGATGTCCAATACCGGGCCGGTGGATGGCGCCTCGCCGACAATGGCATCGGCCCAGGCCGTCGACGCCGGCGTTTCGTCGCTCTCCACGGTCACCGTATTGGTAAAGGTCGTCCCCTTGGCGAGGCCCTCCTTGACATGGGCCTCGATTTCCAGGTGCACGGCTTGCCCGGCCTTCAAAGACGCCAGCGCCCACGTGCACGTTTGCGTCGCCGGATCATACTTGCCCGCGACCGTCCCCTTCTGGGCCGAGACGAAGCTCACCTGCTTCGGCAAAACGTCCTGAACAACAACGTCTTTCACGACGAAATCATTGGAATTATCAAACTCGATCACGTAGGTGATCGAGCTATCCGCACTGACCGAGGTGACCTGCCCCTGGGCGCCGCCCAGAATGATCTTGCTCAGATTCAGAGGGTTATGTCCCACGCCCACGTCCACGCGTTTCGTTGTCAGCGGCGTCTGTTTGCTGACGATCGAGGCGGTATTCGAGATAATCGTCCCCGTCTCGACGTCCTCCTTGACCTGGACCGCCAGTTCCAGTGTGATCGGCACTTCCGGCGGCCAGGATGAATACGCCCACGTATAGGAGTGTGTCTTGAGATCATACGAGCCGCTGACGCCGTCATCATCCGCCGAGACAAAAATCACTTCGCTCGGGAGCGTATCGACGACCGTGATATCGGTGACCGTCCCGCCGGTATAGTTGTTGAAGGAAATACCGTACGTCACGATATCGCCGACGTCCACGGTGGGCATCTCGCCGGAGGCGCCGCTGTGCGAAGCACCGCGAACGATCGTCTTCTGGAGACCGAGCGGATTGAAACTAATGTCTCTGAGGGGAACGACGACCGCCGTCGGATCGCCCTCGAGCGGGATCAGGTCGATGAGGTTCAACTGCGTGTCGTACGCCTGAAGATTATCGCCGCCCGGCTGGTTATCCAGACCGGTGCTCAAATAGACGAAACCGGTCTCCACGTTCACACTAAGCCCCATCACGCCGGCCTCAGGCTCCACCTCAACTTCTTCGATGGCGCCCGTCGAGAGGTTGTACTGCGTCAGAACGTTGTCCCCGGCATAGCCGGCGCCGGTATAAAGCAATCCCCTTTGGGCATCCACGGCGACATTAATCGCGACCCGGTCTAACTTAATCCGACCCACGCGTTGCCACGCGGACGTCTCATAGACGGTGACGTATTTGCTGTTGTTCGCCACGTAGAGCCGATCATCGAGCTCGTCCAGAGCGATTCCATAGGCCGTAGAGGTCGAGAGTTTGACGGGAGAATCCGATGCAGAAGTCAATGTGATTTTCACCGGGTCCCAGTCATAGACATACAATTGCTCTTTGCCGCGATCGACACAATACACCTGCATCGTGTCATGATCGTAAACGATGCCGGCCAAATTTTCGGCGTCGGGAACGAAAACCGTCTCCACGCTCGTCATGGTTCGTGCATCCAGCAGCTCAATCTCTTCGGAACCGTGGTACGTGACAAACAAGTATCCATTATCCGAATCGATCGCCATCCCGACGGCGCCGAGCACCGTGTGAGGAATCTCATGCTTGGCCTGCAATGATAATGTGCCATCCGACCCGATATCGTAAACATGTAACGGTTGTGTCACGTCTGATAAGGTTCCTTTGTCGGCGATAACGTACAGCGATTTCGCCATCGTCACCTTCGGAAGGATCGCCATGAACGCAACGACGATCAGGAACAGCAGGATCGCATGAGTTTTGAACGCCTTCTTTGTCATTTTGCCTTTCATCGTTAGATTCTCGCAACTAATGGATACGCCTTTCTATTTCATTGTGTTAACACGGGGCGATCCTTCGCCGGCATCCCCCATCACGTCACTCAGGATGCGGCTGTTGTGGTGGGGAAAACATGCAAGACCAGCATAAACAGGTTTTCACCACACCTCCGAATACAGCTATCTTATATATAAGTATATATAAATTCCGCTGTTATGTCAAGTATAATCGCTCTCAGCCGACCCTCCGGCGCTCGATATCCTGGCAAATCTTTTGACAACTGAGATCGGAAACTATATGATATAAACGTTAATATCAGCATGGAAGGAAAGTCTAAATTATGGCAAATAAAGGATTTACGCATCTTCATCTGCACAGCCAGTATTCACTGCTGGACGGGGCGATCTCGTTCGGTAAACTCCTCGCCAGGTGCAAGAAACTCCATATGGAATCGGTCGCGGTCACCGATCACGGCAATCTTTTTGGGGCCGTCGAATTTTTTACGAAGGCCCGTGTCGCGGATATCAAACCCATCCTCGGCATCGAGGCCTACGTCGCCCCCGGCAGCCGGTTCGACCGGACAAAGACCCGCATCTCCGACGCCGCCTATCATCTGGTCCTGCTGGCGGAAAACAACGTCGGTTACCAAAACCTGCTCAAGCTGGCCAGCACCGGATTTATCGACGGGTTCTACTACCGGCCGAGGATTGATAAGGAAATCCTGGCCGAGCTCAACGAAGGATTGATCTGCACGACCGCCTGCATCAAAGGGGAAGTGACGGCCGCGATGGCCTGCGGCGACGAGAAGGCGGCGCGTGCGGCGGCGGAAAGCTACGTGAAGATCTTCGGGCCGGAACGGTTCTTCATCGAAATACAAAGCCACGAAGGCGACGGCCCGAACGTCTGCCAGGGATTGGCCGACCTCGCCGAAAAAATGGGCCTCGGCCTGGTAGCGACGAATGACGTGCATTTTCTCGAAGAGAGCGATCACGAAGCGCATAATTGTCTCTGCGCCATCAGCACGGGCAAACGCTGGGATGACCCGGATCGAATGATCTATCCGTCGGATGTGTATCTCAAAAGCCCGCGCGAGATGCGCCAGCTTTTTTCTGATTACCCCGAAGCGTGTGACAACACCCTTACAGTCGCCGAGCGGTGCAACGTCGAACTCGATCTGAAAACGCAGCACGCACCCCGTTTCGAGCCGCCGGACGGCTCGACGCCGGAGGATTACCTGACGAACCTGTGTATCGAGGGCGCCAAAGAGCGCTACGGCGAAATCACCGAAACGATCCAGGCCCGGCTCGACCGCGAGCTGGATGTCATCGAATCCAAAGGATTCGCCAGCTACTTTTTGATCGTCTGGGATTTCTGCAAATACGCTCATGAGAAAAAAATTCCCCTCGGCGCCAGGGGCAGCGGCGTCGGCACGCTCGTCGGATATTGCCTCGGATTGTGCAACGTCGATCCCATTCGGTACGACCTGCTGTTCGAGCGGTTCATGGACCCGGCGCGCAACGAGATGCCCGATATCGATATCGACATCTGCCAAGCCCACCGCGCCGAGATCATCGACTACGTTCGCCAGAAATACGGCCACGTCGCGCAGATCATCACGTTCGGTACCATGAAGGCCCGCGCGGTCATTCGCGACATCTGCCGGGTGCTCGGCGTCCCGCTCAGCGAGGCGGATAAACTGGCCAAGCTGGTGCCCTTCTCGCTGGATATGACGCTGGATAAGGCGCTCAAGACGGAACCCGACTTAAAAAAAGAGTACGAACAAAATCCGGATACGAAAAGAGTCATCGACATCAGCCAGAGACTCGAAGGCCTGGCCCGGCACGCCTCGGTCCACGCCGCCGGCGTGGTCATTGCCGATGAGCCGCTCACGAATTTTGTGCCCCTCTACAAGGCCGCCGGCTCCGAGGATATCGTCACCCAGTTCGAGGGGCCGATGGTCGAAAAAGTCGGCCTGCTCAAAATGGACTTCCTGGGCCTCAAGACGCTCAGCGTCCTGGAGCGATCGTGCCAATTGGCGGCGAAGGTCCACGGCGTCGAGATCGACCTGGAAGAACTCGATCTGACGGATGCAAAGGTCTTCGAGCTTTTCTCGGCGGGGAAAACAAAAGGCATCTTCCAATTCGAGTCCGGCGGTATGCAAAACCTGCTCATGAAGATGAAGCCCGACCGAATCGAGGACCTGATCGCCGCCAATGCCCTCTACCGGCCCGGCCCCATGATCCTGATTCCCGATTACATCGACCGCAAGCACGGGGCCAACTGGAGCCTGCCCCACCCGATCATGACGGAGATCCTCGAAGAAACCTACGGCATCATGACCTACCAGGAACAGGTGATGCGGATTTGCAACCGCCTCGGGGATATCCCGCTGCGCGAAGCCTATACCCTGATTAAGGCGATCAGCAAAAAGAAACTCAAAATCATCGCCAAGGAGCGGGAGCGCTTCATCGCCGGCTGCGTCGATAAAGGTCTCAAGAAAAAGCAGGCCCAGGATATCTTCGAGCTGATCGAGCGATTCGCCGGGTACGGCTTCAACAAGAGCCATTCGACGCGCTACGCGTTCATTGCCTATCAAACGGCGTACATGAAAGCCCATTACCCCGTCGAGTTCATGGCCGCCCTTCTGACGTACGAAATGGACAATACCGACAAGATCGTCGATTATATTGCCGAGAGCAATCAGATGGGCATAGAGGTCCTGGCGCCCGATATCAACGAAAGCGGTGTGGACTTTACGCCGCTATACGAAAAGGACGAACAGGGAAACAGGAAGAAAGGCGTCATTCGCTTCGGTTTGGCGGCGGTCAAGGGCGTCGGCGGCAAAGCGGTCGAGCAGATCATCGCGGCGCGCGACCAGGTCGGCCGGTTCCAGAGCCTGTTTCACTTCTGCGAGAACGTGGACTTAAGAGCCGCCAACAAGCAGGTCCTTGAGGCGCTCATCAAGGCCGGCGCGTTCGACGACCTGGGAGGCAATCGGCCGCAAATGATGGCCGGGCTGGAAGCGGCGATGGCCAACGGCTCAAGCTTGCAGGCCGACAAGCAAAAAGGGCAGATGAGCTTCTTCGGACAAATGGCGGCCGAGGATGATTATTCACAGGACCACAAGCGCCTGCCCGACGTGCCTCCGTGGCCGGAGACGCAGATGCTGGCCTATGAGAAGCAGGTGCTCGGGTTCTACGTGACCAGCAATCCGCTGAGCCATCACGCCGAGACGATCAATATCTATTCGACGCACAACAGTTTTGAGTTGGCCGAGAGCAATGGCGAAAATCAGGTCGTGATTGGGGGCATGATCACGAAGTCGAGATTCAACATCACCAAATCGGGTCGAAATCCCGGCCAGAAGATGGCCGTCTTTACGCTCCAGGATTTACAGGGCCAGATCGAGGTGGTGATGTTCCCCGAAGTGCTGAACCAATACGGCGACCTGCTGGTTGTCGACACGGTCGTTTTCGTGAAAGGTAAAGCGGATTACCGGAGGGAGCAGCCGAACGTGATCGCGGAAGAACTGATCGCCCTGGACAACGTGAGGGAGAAGTTAGCCGCCCAGGTCCGGTTAGGGCTGGACGCCCGCGAGGTGACGAAAGAGAAAGTGGCGACGATCAAGAGCATCTGCCAGCACCACCGGGGCCGCAGCCCGGTTTACGTCGCCGTGCGAACGGACAAAGGCCGGGTGTACGCCGCCGCCGACAAGGAGCTGAGCGTCAATCCCGACGAAGACTTCTGCCGAAAAATGCGCCAGCTCATCGGCGAAGAAAATTTTCAACTGGCAAGATAGCTGCTGAATGCTCGATTCTGGATACGCGTATTGAGTCGATGATAGCTCGCTTGTCGTCATTCCTGTGAAAACAGGAATCCAGAGGTATGTCATTCTGAGCGAAGCGAAGAATTAAGTAATTACAAGAAATGGCTCGAAGGAAGAGGTAGAGTAGCAACTTCAAGCAAAGCACTGTCGGAAAGAAAGTTCATAAAGTACCGGGAAGCAGGTGAATCTGTTGAGGTTAGTCTGAGCATCGAAGGTTATGATCTTGGTAGAAAATACGCTAACTGGTTCGAGCGCAGCGGGCTTTGGTTCGCAGAATACAACGACCACTGGATATGGATCATTGTCAGTTTCTTCGGCGGCGTGGTTGGAGCACTGTTGATTAACTGGTTGTCAGAGTGACAGCACAGAGGCCTATTTTTCAGGCAGGACGATTATTCTTGATGATTTACCAAAGACGAGTGATAATATCTTCGGTTGCCAACATTAACCTTAGACTTTTATATTGCTGAAATTCATATAGAGTTATGTTTACGGAACAGCAAAAGCAAGTACTGAAGCAGCGACTGGTGAGTTTGCTCAAGACCGAAGAGGAAGTGTGTCGGATAATCATCTTCGGTTCTTTTGTCACTTCGGATGATCCGCATGATTTGGACGTTGCCGTGTTTCAGGATAGCGACGAAAAATACCTTCCATTGGCGATGAAATACCGTCGAAAAACCCGGGATATTGCTCGCCTGATTCCTATGGATATTTTACCTTTAAAAGCAAATGTCCAAGGAGAGATGTTCCTGGATGAGATCGAACGCGGCGAGGTGATTTATGAACGGACTACCGGCAGACACGACGGTTGAGATGGCGAAAAAGGAATACGATATCCTTCGGGGCCTCGAGCCGGAGGGGCGCGCGAAGATGGCGTTCGAGATGAGCGACGGTCTTCGCCGTATTGTCGAGGACGGCGTCCGGCATCGCCATCCGGATTGGGATGAGACACAAATCAAGCTGGACGTCCTGCGGCTTATGATCGGGAATAAGCTCTACAGGCAAATAATCAAATCAATGAGGACAAGCTCGTGACAAGCCTGAGCGACTTCCTGAAAAAGCTTATCAAGATTCTGGACGATTGCTCCGTTCCCTACATGATTTCCGGGTCTATCGGCAGCAGTTATCACGGCCAGCCAAGAGCCACAAAAGATATTGATGTCGTGATGGCTCCCACGAAGAAACAACTTTTGCGTTTCGTCGAATCGCTGGGCACGGATTACTACGTCAGCCTGCAAGCCGTCCGAGACGCATTCGCCAGCCAATCGACGTTCAATGTGATTGACAACCTCTCCGGCTGGAAAGCCGATTTTATTCTTCGCAGGAACAGGGAATTCAGCCGTCAGGAATTTGAGCGCAGGCGTCGCGCTGAAATCGGAGGGACCGATGTTTGGGTGGCCTCGCCGGAAGATATGATCGTAAGCAAGCTGGAATGGTCGAAAAAACATCAATCGGAACAACAATTCCATGACGCATTAGGCATTGCCGTCGTTCAGTGGGACCATCTTAACGTCGGCTACTTGAAACAATGGTCCAAAGAGCTACAGGTACAAGGTTCTCTTGAGCAGCTTATCGATCAAGCCGAAAGACTT
>Ga0180431_10005097_pt1 | contig 16145 bp, 14 predicted proteins | sample SS_ome_11_FD_132459 | JGI IMG/M metagenome (GOLD analysis project Ga0180431, IMG submission 132459) | Hypersaline lake sediment archaeal communities from the Salton Sea, California, USA - SS_1_MS_1 metaG | ecosystem: Environmental > Aquatic > Non-marine Saline and Alkaline > Hypersaline >... | reverse complement strand
CGGTCGTCGCTGTCTGAACGACTGATCACTCGGCCCTCGGCAACATCGAATTCAATCCGGCCGTCCCAGATTCGCTCCAGCAGCCGCCCCTCAAGGCGGGGGTCATCGACCGGAGTCAGTACGGTGGTGTCGACATCAATCAGGACGCGTTGGTCATGAATAGCGGCCACCTCGTACCGGAGCCTCGTGCGGATCGATTTGCGTGGGCCGCCAGGAACATCGATGACGATTTCCTCTGGAATGTGCCAACTGCTGCCGATGCTGACCGGCTCATCAGGAAGGGGAACAACCATCAGGTCACCCGTGTTTGACGGTGGGTTCGGGAACAGATTCCGACGGTCCAATACCCGGCCGCAGCGATCGATTGTCAGCCGGGAGAGTGGCCGTCCCAGGCTCAGTCGCACGCCCTCGTAGCCAGGTGGTGGGGGAGTGTTGCTGTCACTCTCCCAACGGGTCTGCTCCTGACCACTTGTTCGTGAGGTCATCGTGACGTTGTCGACAAGATGCTCAATGGTTGTTTGTCCGCGGGGGTCGACCCCGGTCACCCGCCAGGTTTTCACGGAGTCAGTGGCAGTCTCGACCGACTGGGTGGTGCCGTTGATCGTGGTTTCCGTCACCGCGCGGTGGGCCACCTGTGTCGAGACCGCCTCGCCAGGGGCGAATTGATACCGCAGGACCAGGCCGTCGTCGCCTGCCACCTGCGGCTCTGTGGCTGCCGCCGGCCGGTTGCCGCACCACAGCAGCAAAGCGATGCTGCCGAGCAGAGAAAGGACCGGACAGGACCGGGACATCATGAAGGAGATTCCGGAAGGGGTGGGGCTGCCGGCCGGTTGAGGCCACCACCCCAGGCAAGCTTGTCACGAAGCGTGGAGTAGTACCCGTGCTGGCTGGTTTCGATCAAGTGAAATCTCGGTGTGGCCATGGCCACACGGACCTGATCACCCGGTTCAAGCAGGGTCAAGAGCCGGCCATCGACGACGCAGGCCGATCCCTCATTGGGGGCGGGCACGATCAGGCAGTAGTCCCGCGAGGCGGCATCGATCACGGTCCGATTGGTGAGGGTGTGGGGGTTCAGCGGCGTGAAGATGAATGCCTCAAGCGATTTCCTGACGATTGGTCCCCCGGCCGACAGGTTATAGGCCGTCGAGCCGACCGGCGTGCTGATGATCAGGCCATCGCCCCGGTAGACCGTCGCCAATTCGCTGTCGACGAAGAGCTCGATTTCGACCATGGAAAACGGTGGCCCCGCCAGCAGCGAGGTCTCGTTGAGCCCCAGATCAGCCGCCACCACGGTGTCGCCGCGAATGACCTGTGTTTCGAACATCATGTGTTCAACCAGCTCGAAGCGGCCGGCCATCACTGCCGTGATCGCAGCCTCGATTTCCGCAGGAGAAAAGTCGGCTAGAAATCCGAGGCGGCCGAGGTTCACGCCGAGCACGGGGGTCTGCCGGTAGCCCATCCAGCGGGCAGTGCGGAGGATCGAACCGTCCCCCCCCAGCACGATCACCAGATCAGCCTGCTGGGCGATGTTTCCCGGGGCGACGTCCGGGGGAGCCGGCTCCCAGGCAGACCGGACGGCAAGGCGAACCGAGACAGCGTGCCCCCGGTCGGTGAGCAGCTGTTCGATCCCGCGGGCCAACTGCCCGATACCTGCCACCTCCTCGGGGCCGACGATGGCGATTGCCAGCGGGGGCTGCGGCGGTTTTCCCGACTCCAGATTGCCGGCAGGCTCGCGAGGTGCTCGCATCAGATCGGACGTGCCCTCAGGGGAAGCCGGGAGAAAGGCTGAATGGAACCGCCTGCGTGGGGCCGTGGGGTTAGTCGCGGAGCGGAATCGAGCAGGCAGCAGCTGCCTCACGTCCAGCCAGCCGACGACAGGTGGTCGCAATCCCGGCGGTATCGAGCCCCAGGTCGGTGAGCAGTTCTCCTCGGTCACCATGTTCGATGAACCGGTCCGGAATGCCGAGTCGGGTGATCGGGCCACACGAAAGGCCGGCGTCATTGACTGCCTCGAGCAGGGCCGAGCCGAAGCCGCCATGCACCGCATGCTCCTCGACCGAGATGGTCCAGGGGGACGCTTCAATCCGCTCGAGCAGTTCCCGCTGATCGAACGGCTTGATGAAGCGGGCATTGATCACGCCGACCTCAAGGCCCTCCTCCCGCAACAGATCGGCCGCCTGTAGGCAGTTGCTGACGAGGCTGCCGCAGCCGACAAGAAGACCGTCTCTACCGTTGCAGAGGGGCTCGCAGCAACCCCGCTCGATCGGGCGACGGTCGGTTCCGAGCCGCTCCTGCACCGCTGTTTCCAGCACGGCCTTCGGGTAGCGGATGGCGACCGGGCCCGCCTGTTCCATTGCCCAGTCGAGCATGGCCGTCAAATCGGACGCGTCGGCAGGGGACAGGACGGTCATGTTGGGGAAAAGCCTCAGGTAGCCGAGATCAAACAGTCCGTGATGCGTGGGGCCATCGGGACCTGTCAGGCCGGCGCGGTCGAGCATGAAGATCACCGGCAGGTTCTGCAGGCAGACCTCCTGAAAGATCTGGTCATACGATCGCTGCAGGAAGGTGCTGTAGATGTCGACGATCGGCCGGCAGCCCGCCTTGGCCTGGCCAGCGGCAAAGGCAACCGCATGCGATTCGCAGATGCCGACGTCGAAGAACCGGTCGGGAAATTCTTCCCGGACCTTCTCCAATTTGTTGCCCTGGCACATCGCCGCTGTCATTACCGTCACCCGCTCATCCCGCCGCAAGCAATTGCCGATGGCGGTGCTGGCAGCATCGGTGTAGCCTCGCACTGACGATTTCCGGACAGCGATGATGCAGTCATCATCATCGCACTCGAACGGAGCGGGTGTGTGGAAGAAGACCGGATCGGCCTCGGCCGGTTTGAAGCCATGCCCTTTTTCGGTCAGCACATGCAGGAGGATCGGCCCCTCTTCGTCGCGTACCAATTCGAGGTAGCGGATCAGGTTTGGCAGGTTGTGCCCCTCGACCGGGCCGAAGTAGCGCACCCCGAGTGCCTCGAAGAGCATGCCGCCATGCAGGGTCGCCTTGAGTGAGTCTTTGACATTGACGAACATCCGTTCCATCGACTCACCAACCATCGGCACGCCTTTGATCAGATCGCCTGCCTTGTCCCGTAGCCCCCGGTACCAGGGATTGGTGCGGACAACATCGAGATACTCGGCCAACGCCCCGACCCGCGGACAGATTGACATCCGGTTGTCGTTGAGAATGACGATCATCCGCTTCTTGAGAAATCCGGCATTGTTGAGGGCCTCGAAGACAATGCCCGATGGCAGGGCACCATCCCCGATCACGGCCACGCTGCGGCGGTCATCTTCACCCCGGAGGCTGTCGCCACTGGCCAGGCCGAGGGCCGCCGACACGCTGCAGCCGGCGTGGCCGGTCATGAACAGGTCGTAGGGGCTCTCGGCCGGATTGGGAAAGCCCATCAGGCCGCCCCGGGTACGGATGGAGTCGAATTCCGCGTAGCGTCCGGTGATCAGCTTGTGGGGGTAGATCTGATGGCCGGTGTCCCAGATCAGCCGATCGTGGCTGAAGTCGAAGACGCGGTGGAGGGCCAGGCAGAGTTCGACGACCCCGAGATTGGAGGCGAAGTGGGCGGTCCGGGTGGTTGCCACCTTGCAGAGAGCCTGCCGCATTTCGGCGGCCAGTGCCTCGAGTTGCTCCAGCGAAAGGCACTGCAGGTCGCGCGGGGATGCGATCGTCGGAAGTAGTGAAGACATGGCGTTGAGCCTCCTTGTCCATGACCCCGGGACGGGGGTGCAGCTGGCTGTCCGGCCCACAGATGGTACCCGATACCGTTATAGTCCCGCGAGCAATTACTGCAGAGGCCGCGGCCGGCGGAAGCGTCAGTTCCGGCGGCCGACAATCCAGCGGGCCAGGGCGATGAGGCTGGCGGCCGGCTCACCGAACGGGGCAACCGCCGCCACCGCTTCAGCGGTCAGTTCGTCGGCCCGCTTCCGGCTGGCAGCGACGCCGATCACCGTCGGAAAGGTCAGCTTGCCCCGATCGGCATCCTTGCCCACCCGCTTGCCCAGGTCGGCCTCGGTTCCTTCGGCATCGAGCAGGTCATCCGCAATCTGAAATGCCAGGCCGAATGCCCGCCCGTAGGCCGCTAGAGCATCGCGGTGAGTCTGATCGCCACCGGCCGCCAGGCAGCCCAGGTCGAGGGCCGCCAGGAACAGGCAGCCGGTTTTCCGCCGGTGAATCCGCTCCATCCAATTCACCTGCTCCGCTGCGGTGTGGTCGGCGAGGTTGGACACCCAGCCTCGCTCGGCCGCCAGATCGTCAGACTGCCCACCCACCAATGCCTCGGCTCCCGCCGCCACCGCCAACACGCGACAGGCCTCGCCTGCTGCTGCCGCCGGCAGTCCCGTCGCCAGCGTCGCAAAGGCCAGCGGTTGGAGCGCGTCGCCACACAGGATGGCCGTCGCCTCATCAAAAGCCCGGTGGCAGGTCGGCCGGCCCCGCCGCAGATCGTCGTCATCCATGGCAGGCAGATCATCGTGCACCAGGGAGTAGGCATGGATCATCTCGACGGCGATGGCTGCCGGGGCCGCCTGTTCCCAGGTGCCACCGCAGATGCGGGCGGCTTCCAGAGCGAGGGCCGGACGGAGCCGCTTGCCGGGCGCAAGCAGGGCATGCCGCATGGCGGCAATCAGCCTTGGGGGAGCATCGTCGGAGAGGTCGGTGGCCGCCTCTAAGCGGGGACCGATGAACTCCTGAACCGCTGTCAGGGTGGCCTGGACAACCGCCCCGGTATCTGCCGGTGAGGTCGTGGGAGAATTCGGGGGGTCGGCTGGGCTGCTCATGCCGTGGTCCACGGGCTATCGCTGAGGTGTCGGTCACGGAGTTTTTTTCCGCCGGGGCCGCTGCTCCGCCCCGGCGGCTTTTTACGGAGTCTCAGCGGGCTCGTCCATCCCGGGCAGGCGTTGCCGGCTCCGGCTGCCCGGCGCAGCCGGCTTACGGCCGCGGCGGCGGCCGCCGGTGGAGCGGTCAGTGGTGGCGGGCTCGTCGGCCGGTGTGGCTGGGGCGGAATCACGGGCGATCGGCTCAAATACCGGGTTCCCATCATCGTCGAGCCGTATCAGGGTCTTAACCCGCTGCTCAATGCTGCCGAGCTCCTCGTGGAGACGTCGGAGCAGTGCCACGCCGGCTTCATAGGCCGCGATCGATTCAGCCAGGCCGAGGTCCCCCGATTCCATTCTGCGGACCAGCGAGTCAAGCTGGTCGAGGCCAGCCTCGAATGCTGGGGGGGCCGCATCACCGGCCGAGGGCATGTCTGCCATGTGGTGTCTCCTGCGTTGGGTGACCAGCCGGCTGGCTGGTTTCGACCAGACTGTAAATGCTGCCATCTGCCACCTGGGTGACGATGTGGGTTCCCGGTGGAGCTTCCTGCCAGGAGCGAATCGCCCCGCCGCCTGCGGCCGGCCGGGTGACTGAATAGCCACGGGCGAGCAGGCCGAGCGGGCTGTTGGCATCGAGTCGGCCTGCCGCCGCCGCCAGCCGATCCTGCAGACGTCGCACCGCAGCCAGTCCCAACTGCCGCAGCCGGCGGGCCTCGTTCGTCAGCTGCCGCCGTTGCCGGTTGATCGGTTCAGACGGGTCGCTGAGCGGCCGGCTGGTGGCGAGTCGGCGGAGCCGCTGGCGGGCGAACTCGGTCTGCCGCTCGAGGCTCAGCCGCAGCCGCAGCCCCAGGCCAGCGAGGCCGTCGAGCAGTTGCCGCCGGTCGCTGGCGATTCGGACTGCTGCATCGGTGGGTGTGAGGCCACGGCAGTCGGCTGCAAGATCGGCTAAAGAAACATCGATCTCGTGGCCGACCCCGGCGACCACCGGCACGGGCGAGGCGGCAATGGCCCGAACAACTGGTTCTTCGTTGAACGCCCAAGGTCTTCGAGGCTGCCGCCCCCGCGAACCAGGGCGATCACGTCAAGTGGTGGCTGCAGCCGCCCCGCAAGGGTGAGGCAGGCGGCAAGCTCCTCAGCTGCCCCGGCCCCTTGGACCCGGGAGGGGAGCAGGAACACATCAGCCAGCGGCCAGCGGCCCGAGAGCGTCTCGAGGAAGTCGGCGATGGCCGCCCCGGAGGGGCTGGTGATCAGGCCGATCCGGCGGGGGAACCGGGGCAGTGGGCGTTTCCGCTCCGGGGCGAAGAGCCCTTCGGCCTCAAGCCTGCCGTGAAGCTCCCGCAGGCGGGCCTCCAGGGTTCCCGTGCCGAGGGCATGGCAGCGGTCGATCGTCAGCTGGTAGCTGCCCCGGGGCGGATAGACCTCAATGCGGCCATGGCAGATCACCTGCAGGCCATCGGCCGGCTCGATCGCGAGGGTCGGCCGGATGCCCCGCCAGACAACCGCCCGCAGCAGGGCTTTCTCGTCTTTGAGCGCAAGATAGAGATGGCCCGAACCGGCCGCCGTCAGATTGGTCACTTCGCCGGTCACCCAGACGTCGGCAAACCCGGTTTCGAGCCGCTCCTTGACGCGGGCGGTCAGCTCCGACACGCTCTGGGCATCGTCGGGTCGTGTCGCTGGTTGTCGGCCTACGCTTGACATGCTTCTGGCAGTCTAGCCGGCCCGGCCGTCGGCTGCCGCCTCTACCACCAGCTGGCCGCCCACCCCGCGAGCAGACCATGAACGCCGAGCCCCCTTCCGTCAGTGAGTTGCCGCAGTCAGCCTCCCGCTTCGCCCTGCTGATCGTCTTTCTCACGGTCTTCATCGATCTGCTGGGATTTGGCATCGTGCTGCCGGTTTTGCCGCGGCAGGCCGAGCCCTATCTCAATGCGCTCGGTATGCCGCCGCTGGAGGGCGGCGCCGGCGGGGCGGTGATCGGGATCCTCTTTTCGGTCTTCTCGCTGATGCAGTTCATCTTCAGTCCGATCTGGGGACGTCTCTCCGACCGTTTCGGGCGGCGGCCGATTCTGCTGCTGAGCCTTTCCGGGTCGGTCGTTTTTTACGCCCTCTACGGGTACGCCGTCAGCGTACCGGTTGACCCGCTGCCGACCCGTTCAGCGGCGGTGTTGGCACTGTCGCTGATGCTGCTGGCGCGGGTGGGGGCAGGGATTGCCGGGGCCAGCGTCGGGACGGCTGCGGCCGTGATCGCCGACTGCACAACGCCGGAGAATCGGGCCCGCGGAATGGCGCTCATCGGCATCGCCTTCGGCGGTGGTTTCACGCTCGGGCCGCTGATCGCCTACTTTGGTCTGGCCGTGTTCGATGAGGCCCGCTGGGGCGTGGGGGCAATTGCCTCGCTGTTGTCGGGCGTCGCTCTCTTGCTCGCAATTTTCGTTTTTCGGGAAACGCGGCGACCGGGCTCCGGTGTATCAAAGGAGTTTCCGAGTGTGGCCCGCAGTCTGGCGGTGCTCAGGATGCCGATGATCGGCGGGCTGGTGCTCATCTATTTCCTGTCGATTTTTGCAATGGCCGGTTTTGAATCGACTCTCGCCCTGCTGACCAAGGCCACCTTCGGGATGGGGGATGACGCCAACTTTCTCGTTTTCGCCTCGATCGGATTCGTGCTCATGCTTGCCGGCGGAGGCTATCGGCCGCTGGCGAAACGCCTGCCGGAACGGCGGCTGCTGGCTGTCGGTGTAATGCTCATGATGCTGGGGCTGGCGGCAGTCGGAGGGATTGCCTGGGCCTTGTCCGGCCGCGAACCAGGGCTGGCGGCAGCTGGCCTCTGGCCGCCGGCGTTCTATGCAGCGGCTTCGGTGGCGGTCTGTGGGTTCGCCTTCGTCAACCCATCGGTGACGGCCATCATCTCGCGGCGGGCCGACGCCGATCGCCAAGGTGAGGTGCTGGGCGTGAACCAGTCGTTTGCCTCACTGGCGAGAATCCTGGGTCCGCTGGCGGGCCTGACGCTCTTTTCGCTCCATGGCTCCCATGCGCTGCCCTACGCGGCGGCTGTTGCTGTGTTGGTCGTGGTTGCCGCCCTCCTACAGCGGACAACCGCGGAACCAATTGGATCACTCACGGGGCATTCGGCGTGAGGCTGTCATCGGTCCCATCTTCATCGGTGGTTTCCCGGCTGAATTCCTCGCGGTTGAGTCCATACTGTTCGAGTTTGCGGTAGAGCGTGGCCCGGCTGATGCCAAGGGCCTCGGCGGCATCGGGGACCCGACCCTCCGCCCGCCGCAGGGCTTCGCGGACGAGGAGTTGCTGCCAGTCATCCAGTCGGAGCGAATCCCCCAGCAGTTCCGAGGCCCGGAGCGGTTCCGGCAGGGTGCCGGCCGACTCCGCCATGGAACGGAATTGTTCCGGGGTTGCATCGATCGTTTCGACCGTCGCCAGGGACAGGCCGATGGTCGGCTCTGCTCCGGTCGGCTCGGAGCGGTGTCCTGCGCAGGCCGCCGATGTGAGGCTGGCCAGCGCCACGAGAAAATCGAAGTCACTGTCCCGCATGCTGCCGCGGCTGGCCGTCGCACAGATGGCTGCCCAGGGGCGATCCTCATCGAGCACCGGAACGCAGGCCAGATCGTAGGCGGCATCCGCCTGCGCCGCCGCAGCGGTTTTGGCAATCCAGACCGCCTGGCCGTCCTGGGAGAGTTGCTGGCAGGCTGAATCGTTCACCCGGGCTGCCAGGTCGCCGCCGGCTGGCACAACCAGCAGTGGTTCAAGGCTGGCGGCCCGGCGGACATCGAACCAGCCAACTGCGTCGGCACCGGTCTGTTCAACCGCCAGTTCGACGGCTGCCGCGATCACGTCGTTGATCGAGCGGGATGCCAGCAGTTGGATGCTCATCTGGTACAGCAGCATGGTGCGGCGATTGTCATCGCTGCTACTTGTCCCGGCTCGCTGGAAGGCATGCCCCTCAACCTCACCCACCGGGCCACACCGCACAATCCGCTCGGAACGATCGATCCAGCTGTCGGTTGAACGCCGCGAGAAGGTCCGGAAGACCAGTTCGGTTGTTCCGATCCGGACGGTCATCCCCGGTTCCAGCGTCGCTTCGTCCACCCGCCGGCCATCGACCCAGGTGCCGTTTCTGCTGCCCAGATCACGAATCTGCCAGCGGCCATCATGGGCATCCCGCTCGATGACGGCATGTCCACGGCTTGCCAGCCGATCGGGAACGACAATGCCCGCGTCCGTGGAACGGCCGAGGGTATTTTCCCGGTGCGGATCGAGGACGAAGCTGGGCCCGTTCCGGCGGCCGATCCGCAGGATCAGGGCAGCCTCCAGCCGCACCGTTGTCGATCCTGTCTCGGTGGGGTGATTCACCGGCGGCGCCGGCATCGATACGCTCGACATAGATCAGTTCCTCACGCCACGAACAAACTGAGAGGTACTATACAGTGATGGACACCACTCCCGAAACATCCCGCTCTATCAAGGGGGGGGACGCTTTGGCGGCCCAGCCGCCGGAGTTTCCGCCAGATGTCGGCATCGTCATCGTCGGTCACGGGACGGCTAATCCGACCGGAGCTGCCGAGACTGCGGCTGTGGCTGAGCAGGTGGCCCGGCTGATTCCCGGGCTGCCGGTTGAACTGGGATACCTCGAGGTGATCGAGCCCTCGATCGACGTGGCGGTCGGCAGACTGGCCGGCCGGGGCTGCCGGGAGATTCTGGCATTGCCACTCCTCCTGTTCGCCGCCGGACATGCCAAGCGGGATGTTCCCGCCGCGTTGGCTGAGGCCGTCTCCAGGCGGGGGCTCGCCGTTCGGCAGGCTGCGGCCCTCGGGCTGCATCCAGAGATCGTACGGTTGGTTCGCAGCCGCTACCTCGAGACAGTGGCGGATCTGCCGCCGCTGCCAACCGGCGAGGCTCTGCTGGTGGTTGGCCGGGGATCGAGCGACCCGACGGCTGCAACGCAATTCTGGGGATTGGTGAGGCGGTGCTTCGCGCCGGTGCCCCGGATCGCCCGTCAGCCTGTTCGAATTGGCTTCGTCGCGGCAGCCCGACCGACGCTTGATGAAGCGATTGAGGCCCTGGGCCAGCCGGGCTTCGGTCGGCCAGCAATCGGTCGGGTGGTGGTGCAGCCCCACCTGTTGTTCACCGGTCACGTTGAAAACCAGGTGTCGGCTCGGCTGGCGCGGGCTCGCTCAGAGCACCCGCGGATCGAATGGTTGCAGGTTCCCCGGCTGGGACCGGCAGCAGAGGTGGTTCGGGCGGTCATCGACCGTGGCCTTGATGCCGCCTGGAACGGCCACGCAGCGTCCACGGCTGGAAAATTCAAGGCCGGATGACGTTTGCCGGCCGCTGGTGGCTGGCGATCGCGGGGAAAAACATCTCGTCACGGACGGCGGAAGTCGTCACAATGAAATCAGACGCGGTGGCCGGGTGGACAGTCCGTTCCGCATTGCCGCCGTTATTCTCGTCCCCGTTGGGGTGCGACACCCGTGAGAGGAGTCTGCTGCGTGGATCACGTTCGACCATTGGGAACCACCGCCCGACATTCAGCCGGCAGCCGGCGGCGGGCAGTCTGCCTCCTGGCCGGTCTGGCCTTCTGCCTGACCCTGCTCCCACCGGCAGTTGCCGCCCCGACCCGGCCCGACGGTCCGGTGCCCGGGCCCAACGACCGCCAGATCACCCTGGCGGTGAAGAGCTATCTTGAACGGGAGCACTTCCTGCGGCAGCCGATCGATGACGCAGTGGCCGGCCGCTGGTTCGATACATTCCTCGAAGCACTCGATCCGATGAAGCTCTACTTCATCAAGGCCGACATCGACGATTTCGCCCGCAAGAAAACCATTCTTGACGATCTTGTCCAGCGGGGTGACGTCAGCTTTGCCTATGAGGTCTACGACCGCTTCCTCAAGCGGGTTGACGAGCGACTGCCCTGGATCGAGGAGGTGCTGACCACCCGACACGACTACACCCGTGACGAGTCGATCGTGATTGACCGGGAAGCGGCAGTCTGGGCGGCAACACCCGCCGAGGCCCGTGATAAGTGGCGGAAGCGGATCAAGTACGACCTGCTGGTGCAGAAGATGGAGAAGACCTCTCCCGAAGAGGCTCGTAAAAAGCTGCTCAGGCGGTATCGCAGTTTTGCCAAGCGGATGCACCAGATGACCGCCGACGAGCTGTTGGAGACCTATCTCTCATCACTGACCAGCTCGCTCGACCCGCACACCAGTTTCATGTCGCCGGGCACGCTTGAGAATTTTGAAATCGGCATGCGGTTGCAACTCGACGGCATCGGGGCTTCGCTGAAGGCAGAGGATGGCTACACGACTGTGGCAGAACTCGTCCCCGGCGGGGCCGCCGACAAGGATGGTCGGCTGAAGAAGAAGGACCGGATTGTCGGGGTTGGCCAGGGCCGTGAAGGGGAGATCGTCGATGTTGTCGACGTGAACCTCAACGAGGTGGTCAAACTGATTCGCGGTGAACGAGGTACGGTGGTTCGGCTGAAGGTGATTCCGGTTGGGCAGACCGTGCCAACGGTCTATGACATTGTCCGGGCCAAGATCGAATTGCAGGATAGCGCCGCCCGTGGCGAGGTGATCGAAGAGGGCGACAAGCCCGATGGCACCCCCTGGCGGATCGGGATCATAAACCTGCCGAGCTTCTATATGGACATGGCGGCCGCCCGGCAGGGCCAGGCCGACTATAAGAGCAGCACCCGTGACTGCCGCAAACTGCTCGATGGCTTCCGCCAGCAGCAGGTCGACTGCGTGGTGCTGGACCTGCGGAACAATGGTGGGGGCTCATTGCCCGAGTCGATTTCGCTGACCGGACTGTTCATCGACACCGGGCCGGTTGTCCAGATCAAGGATGCCGACCAGCGGGTGCAGCAGTACGATGATCTTGAGCCGGGAGTTGCCTGGGATGGCCCGCTCGTGGTGTTGGTCAACAAGTTCAGCGCCAGTGCCAGCGAGATTGTGGCCGGGGCCATCCAGGACTACCACCGAGGGCTGGTCATCGGTGATGCCGCCACTCACGGCAAGGGCACCGTGCAGAGCCTGCTCGACCTTGGTCGGCAGCTTTTCCAGCGGCTTCCCAACGCGCCCTCCCTGGGGGCCATCAAGATCACCATGCAGCAATTTTATCGGCCCAGCGGCCTCAGCACGCAGCTGGAGGGAGTCAAGAGTGACGTTGAACTGCCGAGCATCACCAACCATCTGCCGGTTGGTGAGTCTGATCTGGACAATGCGATCCCGTTCGACAAGGTCGAACGGGCTGACTACACGCCGACCGGCGAGGTGACCGAGGCGATGCTGAAAATGCTTCGTGAACGATCAGCCCAGCGAGTGGCGGGTGACAAGGAGTTCCAGGAACTTGCCGAGGACATCGCCCGTTACGAAAAGCGAAAGGATGAAAAGACTCTTTCTCTGATCGAGTCCGAGTTCGCGAAACAGTGGAACGAAGGCAAGGCGGCCGAAAAGGAAGAGCAGGAGAAGCAGGAGGAAAATGCTGGCCCCCGGCGGCCGGTCGTTACCCGTGACTTCTACTTTGACGAAGCGATGCGGGTGACCACCGACTATCTCTCAGCACTTGGCGGGGCTCTTCCGGGGCTGGCTCAATCCGAGAAGGTGACTGCCCCCCGACGGCTGGAGCCGGCCCGGTAGCTGCTCTTGCCTTAGAGCAGGTCGCGGACCGCCGCCAAGGCATCGGGGTGCCGTGGGCCAAATTGCAGATCGGCCCAGATCAGCCGCGGGTCAACTTGCTTGTCGCCGCCGCGCGACCGGAGGGCGGCTCGGTCCCATTGTGGCTCGGGGCTGCCGGCGATGCGGGCAAGGCCCTCGTACCAGTCCCGCCGTCGCAGCGGACTTCCGTCGGAGACCACATAGAGTTGCCGCGGCGCAGGCAACGCGGCGACGCCGCAGACAACCTCGGCCGCATCATCGATGTGGATCAGGTTGAGCCAGCTGTCAGGGTCGGCCGGGAGCGGTCGGCCGGCCTGGAGGTCGGTCAGCCGGGGCAGCCGTTCGGGCCCGTAGAGGCCGGCGAGCCGCAGGGCGATGCCCGGCCCGAGCCGATGGTTCCGCAGCAGTTCTTCGGCCGCCACCAGGACCTGGCCGGCCTCTCGGGATGGTGTGGGAGGGGTTATCTCATTGACCAGGCCGCCACTGTCATCGCCCCAGACGCCGGTCGAACTGGTGAAGATGATCCGGGGGCGGCCCGGCAGCCGATCGAGCAGACGACCGAGCCCAGCGACATGCACATCCTGGTAACTGGCGGCGGCTGAGCGGTCGAAGCCGACGGCCCAGAGCACCGTGTCGACAGCGGGCGGCTCCGGCAAGCCAGCTTCCGTGTCGGCTGCTGCGGTGACATCGCCGAGCAGGGGATGGAGCCCGGCCGCCGTCAATTGTTCAACTCGGCGCGGGCTGCGGGTGGTGGCAAAAACCATGTCCCCCGCGGCCAGCCACCGGCTGGCTACCCGGAGGCCGAGGTAGCCGCAGCCGACAATCAGCCGGCTGCGGCGGGGCGGCGCGTGGGGATGCTCAGTCATCGAGCGGTGCCCCCGCAACCGGGCCGGTTGGTGGCTGACCGGCAGCCTGCCGTTCAAGCCAGTTGCTGAGAATCACCTGCGCCGCCACGGCGTCGTGGCGGGCTTTCTTGCGGCCGCGGGTCAGGCGGGCTGGTCGCAGGAGTCCGGCTGCTTCGCGGGAGGTGTACCGCTCGTCCTGAAAGGCAACCGGCCGGTCGGTGGTCGCAGCCAGCCAGTCAGCAAACTGTTCGACCTCGGAAGACATCTCGCTGCCGCGGCCGTCGGTATGAATCGGCAGGCCGACCACAAAGCCGGTGATCGCCTCCCGGGCGACAAGATCACAGAAGAACCGGCCGTCTGCAACACGGTCCCCCGATGTCTCGTGAACATCCAACGGGCTGGCGATCAATCGCTCAGCGTCACAGATGGCGACCCCGATCCGCCGGCGGCCATAGTCGATACCCGCCAGCCGGCCCGGCGGCAGTTCATCCGTCATTCGATCGGGTCACCTCCGGCCTCCGCCTGACCAGCGAAGCGACCTTCGCGGAGAAAATGGAGGGTGGCGGCCTGGACATCGGGATGCCGCATCATCCGCGAATGCCGCACCGGCAGTACCAGAAAATCATCAGCCCCCTCGAGTCGGGTCTCGGCAACCCGCACCACGGCATCGTCATCGCCCTCAAGCAGCACCGTGTAACCGCGATCGTCTCCCTTGCCGCCGGCGATGATGCCATATTCAAACTCCGGCGTTTTGAGTTGGCGGGCGATCGTTTCCCAGTGCAGGACGAGTTCCCGGCCGGCGCCCGCGGCCAGTGCGGTCAACAGGCTGTTCCCGGCTGCCAGCCGGGCGAGATCCGACCCCTGGTTTGGCGGCCCGAGCATCACCATCCGGCGAATCCGCTTGGCGATGTCGGGGTCAGCCATGCCCAGCCATCGCCGCACGACCAGGTTGCCCATGCTGTGGCCGACAAAGCTGACGCCGGTCACCTGCGGCAGGCCGGCCAGCACCTGGGCGAGCGAGCCGGCATGGACGGCCAGGCCGGCGCGGGGGCTCGCATAGCCAAAGGTCATCACGGTCGCGTCGAGGCCGGTTCGCAGGTGCTCCACGAGTGGCTGCATGGCCTGCCGGTTTTCCCCGAGGCCGTGCAGCACGAAGACCGCTTCGCCGGCGACCACCGGAATCTGACCCCCTTGTTCAAGTTGGTTGAATCGGGCAATGCATGCCTGCAGGTTGCCCGCTTCGATTACCCGATTGTCGGGATCGAGGATGCGGCTCTCATCTGCCTCATCACCAACCCGCCGCTGCACCCGCCAGTCGCCGACAACCCGCTGATCCGACCACTCCAGGCCCTCCGCCGCCGCCCGCACACCGTTGAACAGGCCGTCGATCCAGGTGACGTTGGCCGGTCCCGCCTGGTCGGCAGTGATCTCGGCAGTCTCAACGCGGGCAGCGATCAGGCCCGGAGCGAAAAAAAACAGCAGCCATCGTCCGGCACGGGATCGCACCTGCCTGGGTCTTAGAGATAGTCGTGCCATCCGCGGCTTTCCAGTTCGGTGACCACCTTGCGAACCTGTTCCTCGCGGCTGCGATGGGCCACCAGCGTCGCGTCATCGGTGTGTACCACCAGCATATCCTCGAGGCCGAGCGTGACGACGAGGTGCGCCTCGCTGGTGTGGACGATCAGGCGGCTCGACTCAAGGCCGAGGTGGCGGCCGACGACGGTGTTGCCCGCGGCATCGCCGCCCCGCTGCCTGGCCACGGCCGACCAGCCCCCGAGATCGTCCCAGCCGAATGGTGCCTCGATTACCGCCACGTCGTCGGCATGTTCAAGCACGGCATAATCGATCGAGACGCCCTTGATGGCGGCAAACTCCGTGGCAAAGACCTGGTCGCGGTCCTTGGTTTCCCAGGCGGCGGCAATCGTCCGGAGGCGGGCGAGGCACTCGGGCTGATGCGCCGCCAGCGCCTTGATGATTGTGGCGGCCCGCCAGACAAAGATGCCGGCATTCCAGAGATAATTGCCGGCGGCGACATACTCGCGGGCCACCTCGACGGGTGGCTTTTCCCGGAATTCTGCCACCCGGTGGGCGGGTGCCTGACCGTCCCTGATCGGCAGTGGTTCGCCTTGCTGGATGTAGCCGTAGCTGGGCGAGGGCGACGTCGGTCGGATCCCGAAGGTGACCAGCCGCCCGGGGGCGGCATCGACCAATGCTGCTGCCTGTTCGAGCGCGGCCCGGAAGCCGGCGGCCGGTTCGATCACATGATCACTCGGCATCACCGCCATCGTTGCCTCAGGGTCATGTGCAAGCACCAGCAGGGCCGCGAGGCCGATACAGGGGGCGGTGTCGCGTTTACAGGGCTCGCCCACCACCGCCTCCGACGGCAATTCCGGCAGTTGCCGGTGGACCGTTTCGGTAAGCCGGGCATTGGTCACCACCAGGGTTCGCTCCGGGGGAACGAGTCCGGCCAGCCGGCCGACGGTGTCTTGGAGCAGCGTGCTGCTGCCGGCCAGTGGCAAAAGTTGCTTCGGGAGCGCAGCCCGGCTGGAAGGCCAGAACCTGGTGCCGGAGCCGCCGGCCATCACGATTGCATGCAGCATGGGAGGGTTCCGCAGGAGCCAGAAATGCCTGATCGCTCCGCGGGTTGTAGCAGATTCTGAAAAAATGCTCAGCCGGCCCGGACGACCTGGGGGTGGTCGATCCGATTGCCCGGTAGGCTGCCGGCGGCGGCGAGTTGGCGGAGGTCATCGTCATCGAGG
>Ga0180431_10005093_pt1 | contig 16152 bp, 17 predicted proteins | sample SS_ome_11_FD_132459 | JGI IMG/M metagenome (GOLD analysis project Ga0180431, IMG submission 132459) | Hypersaline lake sediment archaeal communities from the Salton Sea, California, USA - SS_1_MS_1 metaG | ecosystem: Environmental > Aquatic > Non-marine Saline and Alkaline > Hypersaline >... | reverse complement strand
GGCCTCCTCGGGGGGTTTCGTCTACAGCCCGTCAGCGGAGGCGCGTCATGTGGCGGCCTCGCTGGTGGCGACCGACGCCGATCGGGCCGACACGTTCATCGTCACCGTCGCCGACGGCTACGGCGGCGTTGCCGAGGTGATGGTGGCGGTGACGATCGCGCCGGCCAACGTGGCACCGGTTGCCACATCCACCTCAGGCATACCCGATGCCACCACCGGTGTGGTGGCGGGCACGGTGCTCGGCGTCGACGCCGACGGCGACGCCCTGACCTACTCCGGGCCGAGTTCCACGGCGAAGGGATCGGTGGCGATCGCCCCGGACGGTACCTTCACCTACACGCCGACCGCTCTGGCGCGACACAACGCGGCCTTCCAGTCCGATACCGCCGACTCCTTCTCCGTGATCGTCACCGACGGCTACGGCGGCTCGACGGTTGTGCCGGTGAGCGTCGTCGTGTCACCAGCCTCCGTCGAATTCGATTTTGTCTACGGCACCGGTTCGGAGTACTGGTCGGCGGCGGCCCGCACCGCCCTGGAGACATCGGCAACACGATTGTCGTCCTCCATCGTGGCCGGCCGACCTGTCGTCGTCACCTACAGCGTGATCGGCCAGAACGATCCCGGTTCCAACTTCCTCGCGTCGAACTCTACGACGTTCACCAGTTCAGCCGCGGGCTACTACGGGACCCTGGTCCAGGCCAAGATTCTCACCGGCGTCGACGCCAACGGGTCGGCCACCGACAGCCGCATCACGTGGAATTTCGCCTATCCGTGGGCGCTTGGCGACGCGGTGCCGGGCAACCAGTACGACTTCCAGTCGGTGGCCATGCACGAAATGGCGCACTCGCTGGGAATCCTCAGCGGAATATCCTCCCCGACCAGCAACGACCGCAACTGGACAACCTACGACAGCTTCCTGTCCACCGCCGACGGGACGGCGGTGATCAACGCCGACTACACCTGGAATACCGCCTACAGCGCCAACCTCACAGGCGCCGACGGCGGGCTCTACTTCGACGGCCCCAACGCGGTCGCCGCCTACGGCGGGCTGGTGCCGCTCTTCACTCCCGAATCATGGGAGCCGGGAACGTCGGTGGTCCACTTCGATCCCGACAGGGCGCCTTCGGGACAGACCTATCTGATGAGCCCCTACTACGACCGCGGTGCGGGCGTTCGGACACTGACTCCGGTCGAGATGGGAATGCTGACCGACCTCGGTTACACCGTTGTCTACCCATCGGGCGTCTCGGTGGCCTTCCTGTTCATCGGTTTCGGGTTCGTACGGAGGCGTCAGCGCGGTTAGGCCTGAGCCGGCCCCGTGCGCGCGCGGCCTCGGTGGCCGTTCCGATAGAGTCGGGACAGTGCGCGCCTCAGCCATACTCGGCCGCCTCGCCGCAGCGGCGCTGCTGGCGCTGTCTGCCATTCACGGAACGGTTGCCGCGCCGGCGTCGGCAGCCGCTCCGACCCCTGGTGCGGTCACCGTCGAAGCCCCCGATCCCGGCACCGGGATGGTCACCGGCCGGGTCAGCGCTGTAGACCCTGATGGGCAACCCCTGCGCTACCACGCGCCCGCGCCGACGTTGCACGGGACCGTGTCGGTGGCCCCGGACGGCACCTTTGTCTACACCCCCACTGATGCCGCGCGCCGAGCGGCCGCGATCCCGGGCGCCGGCCCCGAGGCGACCACCGACCTGTTCACCGTCACGGTCAGCGACTCCGTCGGCCGTTCGCTCGACGTTCCGGTCAGCGTCGTCGTGGTGCCCGCCGGGCCGGCGGGCTTGACCTTCACTTTCGACTACGGCGAGGGCTCCGAACTGTGGCCCCCCGAGGCCCGGGCCGCGCTCGAGGGCGCAGCGGCCACGCTGGCGTCGTATATCGTCGTCGCCCAACCGGTATCGGTGAATCTCGCCGTCACCGGGATCGACTCGCCAGGAGCGCCGAACATCGCCTCGGCCTGGGTGGGTTTCACCGGCGAGGGCCCCGGTTTCTATCCCACCGTCGTGCAGAACAAGATCCTCACCGGGGCGGACGTCAACGGACCCGAACCCGACGCCGTGGTGACGGCGAACTTCGCCGAGCCGTGGGCCTTCGGCGGTGAGGTTCCCGCCGACGCTTATGACTTCACCAGTGTGGTCATGCACGAACTGCTGCACGCCCTCGGCTTTCTCAGCGCGACCGGCGACCTACCCGACCCGGACCGACACTGGAACACCTACGACAGCTTTTTGCGGGCGCCGGACGGCACGCCGGTGATCGACGAGTCCTTCGGGCTCAGACCGCAGTTCCTGGCGAACATGACCGGCGGCAACGGCGGGCTGTTCTTCGCCGGGCCCAACGCCGTAGCTGCCTACGGCGGCCCGGTTCCGGTGTTCACGCCGGACCCCTGGGCCTCGCCGAGTCGCTCGCTGTCGCACGTCAACAAGCTGCCCGGCTACCTGATGGAGCCCTTCTACCAGTACGGCCCCGGAGTGCGGGTGATCAGCCCGGTTGAGCTCGCGATCCTTCGCGACCTCGGTTACACCGTCAACCCGCCGCCGGCCTAACCGCCCATCAGTTCGCGCCACTGTTCGAGGTCGGATACCCGGTAGACGTAGTTGGTGCGCTTGACCTGTTCGAGGTTGGCGCTCGGTTCGGCCGAATACCAGTGGCCTGGAAACACCGTCGGGTCACCCGGCAGTGCCGCCAACTGTCGCAGGCTTCTGAACATCTCGTCGCTGTCACCGCCCGGGAAGTCGGTGCGGCCGCAACCCTCCAGGAACAGGGTGTCACCGGCGACGAGCCGACCGTCGAGCAGGAAGCACTGACTGCCCGGGGTGTGGCCGGGGGTGTGTAGCAATTCGACCTCGATATCGCCCACCGAGACCCTGTCGCCGTGCCCGTGGGTGGTCAGATCGCTCATCGGTATTCCGGTGACGCGCGAAACCCACTGAGCCTCATGGGTGTTGACATGCACCGGAACGCTGACCCGTTCCAGCAGTTCGGCGAGCCCCTTGAGTTCGAAGCCCATCATCGAACCTCCGACGTGATCCGGATGGTGGTGGGTCACCAGCACCCCGGACAACGTCATCCCGTCGGACTCCGCGGCGTCGAGCAGGTCGCCGGCCGCGTAAGCCGGATCGACCACCAGCGCTTGTCCGGTTTCCCGGTCACCGATGAGATAAGCGAAGTTGCGCATCTGCGTGGCGATCGGGTCGCCCGCGGCGAAGTCGCGCCCGGAGAGCAGTTGGCGGAAGTAGAGCCGGTCGGAGGACATGGCATCCAGCCTAGGGAGGCGGGCGAAACACCGTGCGGGCGGCAATGCGCTGCCCCGCTCGTCTCGTGTGCTGGAATTGGCATTCGATCCCAAACTCCCTGCAAGGAGGCCTGGTGAGCATCTCGGTACGTTCGCCCTTGATTACCGCGACGGCCGCCGCGGGTGCGCTCGTTCTGGCGCCCGCGGTGATCGCCCCGCCGCCGATCCCCGCGGCCGCGCAGGTCGTGCTGCCCGCTGTGCAGGTCAGCGGGGTGCAGTTGGCCGGTATCGGCCGGGACATCTATGACGAGATCACCGTGTTCGTCCAGTACACCGTCGAATCCGCCCAGTTCTGGATCGACCTGATCCCGGTGATCGGCCCGCCGCTGGCCGAGCAGTTGGGAATCAACTACTTCCAGCTGATCCAGCCGGTGACCGCCAGCACCGTCTACTACCTGTCCGACCTCATCGAGAGTCCCGCGTCGTTCGTTCAGTTGACCGCCGACTACGGCGCCAATCTGTACTACGCCGGCTATAACTGGGCATCCGCCCAGGCCGAGTTCCTGGGCTTTTCGCCGCTTCCCCCCATCCCGACGCCGACCCCACTCGCCGCTGTAGGTAGCCCCTCGGCCCGGTCCGCGGCTGTCCCGGCGGCCGCCTCCGCCACCCGCCCCGCTGTGGCCCCCGAAGCGGCAGCCCAAACGGAGGTCCTCGAGGTGGGCCGCGCCGCGCGCAACTCCGCCCGGGAGGTACGTCGGTCCGCCCGGCCTGGCGCCGCCGCGGCCGGTGACGGCCAGGCGGCAGTGGCCTCCGTGGGGCAGCGCGGCCGGACGCCCAAGGCTGCCGCGGCGGGACGCTCCCCGGCCGTCGCGGCCGATTCCGGCCACCGCGAGGCCGCCAGCGCTCAGAGGGCCCGCGCGAACTAAGGTGAGCGGCATGGTCACCGCCGCGGTTCGTGGATTGCTGTGCTCCGGGGCCGCGCTGGCCACCGCCGGTGCGATCACCCTCGGCCCGCTGCCGGCCCCGCCGGGGCCGGACGCCTCGGCGCTGCCCGGTTTTCCGCTACCGGTGGTCGGCGTCGATGACATCGCCCTGACCGGCATCGGCCAGGACATCTACTACGCCATCACCCCGACCGTGCAGTACGTCGTTGGAGGGGTGTCCTACCTGATCAACTTCATCCCGCTGATCGGCGGGCCGATCGCCGCGCAGATCAACATCAACTACTTCCAGGGTGTCCAGCCGGTAGTCGAGGCGACGGTGAACTATCTGGCCGCGGTGGTGCAGGACCCGCTGAACTTCGTCGCGAGCACTCAGGCGTACGGAGAAACGCTGTACGACATCGGCTACAACTGGGTGTCTGCGGAGCTGATGTTCTTCGGGCAGCAGCCCCTGCCGCCGCTGCCGCAGAGCGCTGCGGCCGGCACGGTGCGGGGTCCGCGAGCCGCGGCCGCGACGACGGCCGTCGGCGCCCGGCCGGCGCGGGGCGGTACCGCGCTGGCTGCCGCGAACGGTCTCGGAGATGCCGATGAGAGGCCTACGGCCGCAGCAGGATCCGCCCCGATCGAAGCCGCGGCCCCCGAGGCGGGCAAGGGCGTTCTGGCGACCGGTGCCGGCGGCCCGGCGAGCTCGCGCGAGCGGATCCGTGCGAGCCGGTCGGAACCCCGCGTCGCACCGGTCCGCACCGGGGCCGCGCCGCAGGCCCCCGGGTCGCGCGGCACCGCCACGGCTGACCGGGCCGCCCCCGGGCAGCGCTCGCCGGCTCGGGCCGTGCGCGGTTCGTAGCCCGCTTCGTATCGCTCGACATCGCTCACGGTGGTCTCGCGGCGGCGGAGAACCACAACTAAAGTGGGTTACTATTACCAGAATTGTCTTAAATATCACGGCGGAAAGGTGCGGCCTCGATGGCCCTCGCGGAGCTGGATTTGGCCCTGGATTTGGCCATTGCCCTCGGCGGATTGGCCGCCGGCATCCTGGTTGGCCTGACCGGTATGGGGGGTGCGGTCGTCGTCACTCCGATGTTGGTGCTGGTGTTCGGGGTGCCCCCGACCGCGGCGATCTCTTCGGACCTCGCCGCGGGAGCCGTGACGAAACCCGTCGGAGCCCTGGTTCATGCCCGTGCCGAAACGGTGCATTGGCGACTCGTGGCCTGGATCTCAGTGGGTTCGATTCCCGGGGTTCTGATCGGCTCCGTGCTCTTCGCCGGATTGCTTTCGCGTTCCGGCGCCGATGCGACGCTGCGGACCCTGATCGGCGTGGTGGTCCTCATCGCGCTGGCGGCGATGCTGGCCAAGAGGTGGCTGGCGCGGCGGGCCGCCGTGACATCGGGTGCCGGCCCAGTGCAGTGCGGCACGGGAGTTCCGGTCCGGGCCGTCCCCACCGTGATCGTGGGCGCCGCGGTCGGGTTGCTGGTCGGGCTGACCAGTGTCGGTTCGGGGTCGTTGGTGGTGGCCTCGCTGATGCTGCTGTACCCGCTGTTGCGTCCGTCGGTCATGGTGGGGACCGACCTCGCCCAGGCGGTGCCGATGCTCGCGGTCGGCGCGATCGCGCATGCCGGGTTCGGCGAGGTCCTGCTCCCGGTCGTCGCTTCGCTGCTGCTCGGCCAGGTCCCCGGAGTCTGGCTGGGTGCGCGGATGTCCTCTCGCAGCGACCATCGCGCGCTTCGCTGGCTGCTCATGGTGGTCCTCGGTGCGACCGCGGCCAAGCTGTTGGGGGCTCCGGGTTCGGTGGCCGCGGTGATCGGCGCGGCGGGGGTCCTGGTCGTGGGGATCGCGGCGGCCGGGGATTGGTGGCGCGTTCGGTTCGCGGGCCCGGAAGCCCGGAATCTGTTGAGTCGAGGCCCCTGACCGCCGGGCCGCGAGGCCGAGGTTTGGCCGCGCCAGCGGGCAGGCTGTACCCTCTTCTACGGCCCGCGGCGCGGGCCAGGCCCCCTTAGCTCAGTCGGCAGAGCGTTTCCATGGTAAGGAAAAGGTCAACGGTTCGATTCCGTTAGGGGGCTCGGCGGTCGCCGCAGCCCAGCGGTGGTCCCGGCATGGCGGTGTAGCTCAGCTGGTTAGAGCGCACGACTCATAATCGTGAGGTCGGGGGATCGAGCCCCCCCACCGCTACGCAGTCAAACGACACCGTGAAAGTGAGCAGTCGACGTGGCCTCCAGCACAGATGTCCGGCCCAAGATCACCTTGGCCTGTGAGGTGTGCAAGCACCGCAACTACATCACCAAGAAGAACCGCCGCAACGATCCCGACCGGCTGGAACTGAAGAAGTTCTGCCCGAACTGCGGCAAGCATCAGGCGCACAAAGAGTCCCGCTGACGGGTTGCGCCGGTGGCTTTGTCGACCAACATCATCGGGACCCACTACCGCCATCCCGACCACTACCGCGTCGAGCGGGAGAAGGTCCGCGAGTACGCCTCGGCGGTGCAGAACGGCGACCCGTCGTTCTTCGACGATGCCGCCGCCGCCGAGCTGGGCTACCCGGGTGTGTTGGCACCGCTGACGTTCATCTCGGTGTTCGGCTACACCGCCCAGCGGGCGTTCTTCGACCACGCCGACATCGGGATCACCGACCGCCAGATCGTCCAGGTCGACCAGGCGCTGAAGTTCCTGGCACCGGTCAAGGCCGGTGACCGGCTGTACTGCGACGTCTACGTCCATGACGTCCGCCAGGCTCACGGCACCGACATCATCGTCACCAAGAACGTCATCACCAACCAGGATGGCGAGATAGTGCAGGAGAACTACACGACGCTGGCTGGGCGGAGTGAGGAAAACGGAGAAAGTGGCTTCAACGATGGCACTGCGTGAGTTCAGTTCGGTCTCAGTCGGTGATGAACTCCCGGAGCGGGTGATCACGCTGACCCGGGCGGACCTGGTCAACTACGCCGGGGTGTCCGGCGACCTCAATCCGATCCACTGGGACGACGAGATCGCCAAGCAGGTCGGCCTGGACACCGCCATCGCCCACGGGATGCTCACCATGGGCTTGGGCGGCGGTTACGTGACGGACTGGATCGGCGACCCCGGCGCGGTCACCGAGTACAACGTGCGTTTCACCGCGGTGGTCCCGGTTCCCAACGACGGCACCGGTGCCGACATCGTGTTCAAGGGGAGGATCAAGGCCGCAGACCCGGAGGCCAAGATCGTCACCATCGCCCTGACGGCCACCCACGGAGGTAAGAAGATCTTTGGCCGCGCCATCGCTATCGCGAAACTGGCATAGCCATGGCGCTGAAAACCGACATCCGCGGGATGGTCTGGAAGTACCCCGATCCCTTCGTGGTGGGGCGCGAGCAGATCCGCCAGTACGCCAACTCCGTCAAGGCCCACGACCCGGCCAGCACCGACCTCAATGCCGCGGCGGCGATGGGTTACAACGGTCTCGTCGCGCCGCTGACCTTCGTGTCGATTATCGCCGTGATGACCCAGCGGCACTTCTTCCAGCACGTCGACGTGGGCTTCGAGACCATGCAGATCGTCCAGGTCGACCAGAAATTCAAGTTCTTCCGGCCGATCGTCGAAGGCGATGTGGTGCGCGCCACTATGCACATCGACTCCGTCGACGAGAGGTTCGGCGCCGATATCGTGACCTCCCGCAACGTGCTGACCGACGACGCGACCGGCGAGGTCGTCATGGAGGCGTTCACCACGCTGATGGGCCACGAGGGCGACAACTCGATCTCGGCCGGCTGGGATCCGGAGACCGGGCAGGTGCTGCGCAAGCCGGTCACTCACGTCGACGACGAGGCGGATTAGTACCAGACCGGGGTGGCGCGCTACACTCAGTGCTCGGGATTTCCCCACGTAAGCGCGCTGTCCGTCGGTTCGGCTGGACCGGTCGGGGAGCGCGCGAATCATGTTGGGGATCAGCCCGGCCACGCTGGTACCGAGGGGCGTAGCTCAACTGGCAGAGCAGCGGTCTCCAAAACCGCAGGTTGCAGGTTCAAGTCCTGTCGCCCCTGCGCAACTGAATAGACTCAAGGGATCGGACGACGAAGGAGCATGCGGTGAGCGACGAACGCGACCCTGACGCCGCAGGCGACGGCGAGGAAACCGGCCGGACCGCCGCGATGACCGGACCGCTTCGCCCGACCGGTAAGCGGTCCCGCCAGCGCGCCGGGGGCACCGCCCTTGCCGAGCTCGACACCGACGACGACGACGAGGCGCTCACCGAGGAGTTCGAGGCCGCCGACGACGACGCGACCGGCAAAAAGGTCAAGAAGGCCGGCAAGGACGGAAAGCCCAACCGCAACCCGATCGCCTTCCTGATCGGCTACGTCCAGCAGGTCGTCTCCGAGTTGCGCAAGGTCATCTGGCCCAATCGCAAGCAGATGATCACCTACACCACCGTGGTGCTGGTGTTCCTGGCCTTCATGGTGGCCTTGATCGGGCTGGTCGACCTGGGGCTGGCCAAGCTGGTGCTGTGGGTGTTCGGCTAGGCACATCGACATCAGCGGCACCCGGATTTTCCCGCAGGACTTGAGAGGACAGACAACCGTGACAACCCCCGAAGGCGACACGCCCGCCGCGGGTGAGGCCCTTGCCCTGGCCGAGGAGGCCGCCGAGGAGATCATCGACGACACCCTCGCCGCTGACGCCGTCGAAGAGGACGGCGAACAGGCCGCCGAAGAGGTTGAGGAGGAACTCGACCCGGTGACCGCCCTGAAGAAGGAACTGCGGGGCAAGCCGGGCGACTGGTACGTCATCCACTCCTACGCCGGCTACGAGAACAAGGTGAAGGCCAACCTCGAGACCCGGGTCCAGAATCTCGACGTCGGGGACTACATCTTCCAGGTGGAGGTGCCCACCGAAGAGGTCACCGAGATCAAGAACGGCCAGCGCAAGCAGGTCAACCGCAAGGTGCTCCCCGGCTACATCCTGGTGCGTATGGACCTCACCGACGACTCCTGGTCGGCGGTGCGCAACACCCCCGGGGTCACCGGCTTCGTGGGAGCGACCTCCAGGCCAACCGCGCTGTCGCTGGACGACGTGGTGAAGTTCCTGCTGCCCCCGGGTGCGGGCCGCAAGCCCGGCAAGGGAGCGGCGGCCACGACGGCGACCTCCGGCGAGGCCACCTTGGAACGGCCGGAGATCCTGGTCGACTTCGAGGTCGGCGAATCGGTCACCGTGATGGACGGCCCGTTCGCCACGCTGCCCGCCTCGATCAGCGAGGTCAACGCCGAACAACAGAAGCTGAAGGTTCTGGTCAGCATCTTCGGCCGCGAAACCCCCGTGGAACTGACCTTCAACCAGGTCGCGAAGCTCTAAGCCGGGCTTGCCCCGTCAAGCCCCCTCAGAAAGGAACACCGAACAGCCATGGCCCCCAAGAAGAAGGTCGTCGGCCTGATCAAACTGCAGATTCAGGCTGGGCAGGCCAACCCCGCCCCGCCGGTCGGCCCCGCTCTGGGTCAGCACGGCGTGAACATCATGGAGTTCTGCAAGGCTTACAACGCCGCCACCGAGAACCAGCGCGGCAACGTCATCCCGGTGGAGATCAGCGTCTACGAGGACCGCAGCTTCGACTTCGTCCTCAAGACCCCGCCGGCTGCCAAGCTCCTGCTCAAGGCCGCAGGCGTGCAGAAGGGTTCGGCCGAACCGCACAAGACCAAGGTGGCCAAGGTGACCTGGGATCAGGTGCGCGAGATCGCCGAGACCAAGAAGGCCGATCTGAACGCCAACGACATCGACCAGGCCGCGAAGATCATCGCCGGGACCGCCCGGTCGATGGGGATCACGGTCGAGTAGCCGGCGGATCGACCCGGCGGAACGGTCGAGTAGCCGGCGGATCGACCCGAGGGCACGGTCGAGTAGCCGGCGGATCGACCCGACGGAACGGTCGAGTAAAAACTGAATAGTTCAGTGGGAGAGCTGGCATCGGCTCGTCGACCACAGCCAACCGAACGAAGATTGGATAACCATGAGCAAGAAGTCAAAGGCCTACCGCGAAGCCGCCGAGAAGGTGGACCGCGACAAGCTGTACACCCCGATGGAGGCGGCCAAGCTGGCCAAGGAGACCTCCTCGAAAAAGCAGGATGCCACCGTCGAGGTCGCTATCCGGCTGGGGGTGGATCCCCGCAAGGCCGATCAGATGGTTCGCGGTTCGGTGAGCCTGCCGCACGGGACCGGCAAAACCGCCCGAGTCGCGGTGTTCGCGGTGGGCGAGAAGGCTGAGCAGGCCGTCGCCGCCGGCGCGGATGTGGTCGGCAGCGACGACCTGATCGAGAAGATTCAGGGCGGGTTTCTGGATTTCGATGCCGCGATCGCCACACCCGACCAGATGGCCAAGGTCGGCCGCATCGCCCGGGTTCTTGGTCCGCGTGGCCTGATGCCCAATCCCAAGACCGGCACCGTCACCGCCGACGTGGCCAAGGCGGTGACCGACATCAAGGGCGGCAAGATCAACTTCCGCATCGACAAGCAGGCCAACCTGCACTTCGTCATCGGCAAGGCCTCGTTCGGCGAACAGCAGCTCGCCGAGAACTACGGCGCCGCGCTCGACGAGGTCTTGCGGGCCAAGCCGTCGTCATCGAAGGGGCGTTATCTCAAGAAGGTGACCGTCTCGACGACCACCGGCCCCGGTATTCCGGTCGACCCGTCGGTGACGAACAACTTCACTGCCGAGTAGTCCGCTGGGCGGGCGCGGCCGTCGTGAAACTACGCGGCGGCGGCGCCCGGCTTCAGATAGGTGACCAGGCTGACATCGAGTCCCTCGTCGAGGAAGTAGAACTGGCAGCCGGTCAGGTACTTCATGTACCGCTCGTAGTTCTCTTCGTCGGTGATCCTGATGGCTTCGTCCCGGTTGCGCTCCAGCGCGGCGGCCCACACGCCGAGGGTCTTGATGTAGTGGTTACGCAGGGACATCGGCTCCGGCACCACGAAACCCGCCTTCTCTCCGAGTTCGACCATCATCCGGGTGCTCGGAATCCGTCCGCCGGGGAAGATCTCGGTGTAGATGAACTTGGCGAAGCGGGCCAGTTCGAAGGTCAGCTTCTTGCCGCGGGCGGCCAGGTCCAGCGGGTGGTACCCGACAGAACTCTGGATGGTCATCCGGCCGTGGTCGGGCATGATGTCGAAGCAGTTCTTGAAGAAGTCGTCGTAACGCTCGAAGCCGAAGTGCTCGAAGGCCTCGATGGAGACGATCCGGTCCACCGGGGAGTGGAACTGCTCCCAGCCCTCGAGGCGGACGTCGAAGGTGCGGTCGGAGTCGACACCGGCCAGCAACTGGTCGCAGTAGGCCTTCTGGTTCCTCGACAGCGTCAGCCCTATGACGTTGACGTCGTACTTCTCCATCGCCCGCTGCATCGTCAGGCCCCAGCCGCAGCCGATCTCCAGCAGCGTCATCCCCGGCTTGAGGTCAAGCTGATCGAGGTTGAGGTCGACGTTGGCGATCTGGGCTTCCGACAGGGTGGCGTTAGGCCCGGTGAAGTAGGCGCAGCTGTACTTGCGGGTGGGGTCCTGGAACAGTCCGAAGAAGTCGTCGGAGAGGTCGTAGTGAGCCTGGATCTCCTCAAAGTGCGGACGCATGTTGTCGGTGGTCTCAGGCATGAGTGTTCTCGCTTCCCGTACCGCTGTGTCTCTTCGCCGCCGCAACCCTGCCGCGGTGCCCCCAGGACCGCGCGGCGCTCACTGATCCTACCCTTACCGGGCCCGCGGACCGGTCAGCGTGCGGTGGCGAACTGCGCGAATGTCGTCGTCAACTCCCCGACGATGTCGTCGAACAGCGGCTCGGGCAGGTCGTGGCCCATCCCGTCGAACAGCACCAGCCGAGCGTTCGGGATCGCCCGGGCGATGGACCTGCCGCCGGTGGGCCGCATCAGCACGTCGGCGCGGCCGTGGATGACCACCGTCGGCGCGCTGATCTGGCGGTCGTAGCGGCGCAGGCTCCCGCTGGCCAGGATCGCCCCGAAATGCCGTCCGATGCCCTGCGGGTAGAAGCAGCGCTCGTAGGTCTCTATCGCGTCGGCGCGCAACCGCTCGTCGGACACCGGGTAGCCCGGGCTGCCGATGATCTTGGACACCCGCACCGAGTTCTCGACGATCACCTCGCGGGGGGCGTCCCCCGGTGGGCCCTTGATCAGCGACAGCAGCGCCCGCGGAGCCGGCGGGGGCAGCAGGGGGGCGTTGTTGGAGGAGAAGATGATGCCCAGTCCGGCGGTGCGCGCGGCGTGCCGGGCGGCGAAGATCTGGGCGATCATCCCGCCCATCGAGGCCCCTACCACGTGGGCGCGCTCGATGCCCAGGTGGTCCAGCACGGCCGCGGCGTCGTCGGTCATGTCCTCCAGGGTGTAAACGGACTTTCCGGGCAGGCCCAGGAAGGAGCGGGCCAGTCCGGGGATCAGCGCGCCGTGGTGGCGCTGGCCGTGCAGCTTGCTGGACAGTCCGACATCGCGGTTGTCGAAACGGATCACCCGGTAGCCGCGCTCGATGAGTTTGGAGCAGAAGTCGTCGTGCCACAGCACCAATTGGGCGCCCAGGCCCATGATCAGCAGCACCGCCGGGTCAGCCTGGTCGCCGAGGTCCTCGTAATGAAGTTCCACACCGTTGCTCGGGGCATACCCGCTGCGCACCTGCATCCTCAGACCTCGACGTCGCTCTGATGCTCGCGGCTGACCTCGACCATGAAGTTGGCGAAGTAGCCGGTGAGTTCTGGATCGTTCATCATCTGCCACTTCGGCGCCAGCAGCTTCATGTAGCGCTCGACGTAGAGGAACTGCTTGCCGATCAGTACCAGTTCCCGGGGCAGCTTGACGTCGTAGGCGTCGGCCAGGGTGGAGAGCTGCTTGCCGATCTCGGCGTAAGACATGTCGCCGAGGGTTTTCATGGTCAGAGGCTGCGCAAAGGCCTCCAGATCCTTGGCGGCCTGACCTTCGGGTTTGACATTGCCCACCGCGCCCATCAGCACCACGATCTTCCCGGCGGCGGCGTGGTCCTTCTTGACCAGCAGCGCGTAGACCAGTTCGCGCAGCAGCCAGCGGGTGCGCGGATCGATACGGCCCATGATCCCGAAGTCGAGGAATACGATCTTGCCGTCATCGCCGACCAGCAGGTTCCCGGCGTGCAGGTCGCCGTGGAACAGCCCGTGCCGGAGACCGCCCTCGAAGGTGGAGAACAGCAGTGCCTTGACCAGTTCGGTGCCGTCGAAACCCTTCTCCCGGATGGCCTTGACATCGTCAATGCGCACACCCCCCACCCGCTGCATGGTGAGCACCTTCTCGCTGGTGAACTCCCAGTGCACCTGCGGGACGGTGATGTTACGGCCCAGCGGCGAGCCGTGCAGCCCCGACACCCAGGCCTCCATCGACTGCGCCTCCAGCCGGAAGTCCAGCTCCTCGGCCAGGTTGTCGGCGAAGTCGGCGACGACGTCCTGGGCCGAGAGCCGCCGGCCCAGTTTGGCCAGCTCGACGATCTGGGCGAAGCGTTTGAGGATCTGCAGATCGGCGGCCACCCGGCGGCGGATGCCGGGCCGCTGGATCTTGACCACGACCTCCTCGCCGGTGTGCAGGGTGGCGTAGTGCACCTGGGCGATGGAAGCCGAGGCGAAGGGAAGATCATCGAAGGAGGCGAACAACTCCGCGGGGTCCGCGCCGAGTTCCTCTTTGAACAGCTTGTGCACCTGCTCGGTGTCCGCTGGGGGAACCGAGTCCAGCAGGCCGCGGAACTCCCGGCTCAGCGGCTCGCCGAACGCGCCGGGGCTGGAGGCGATGATCTGGCCGAACTTGACGTAGGTGGGGCCCAGATCGGCGAAGGTCTGCGGGATCTGGCGGATGACTTTGTCCTGCAGGCGGCCCTTGCCGGGCAGGGTGGGCAGCACTCGCAGGCCGGTGCGGGCGAGCTGCCAGCCGGTCATTCCCATCCGGGCAGCCTCGACCGGAAGCGGGACTCGGTCGAGCTTCGCCGTCTCGCGGTGGTCGGTGGAGCTCATTTGGATCAGTGTGCCAAAGTAGGGCCGTGAACTGCCAGTTTCGGCGAGTTGGGTCACACGGACGGACACTTTCGATTTTTGACCAATTCATGACGTATCGGTAAATCCTGAAATCTAGGGCCCGAGCCAGTAATAATCCATACGCACAACGCTCGGGTCGAGAACGCGGCCCTCTCTGCGATTGGAAGGCGAAGGATGATCCCTGCTGAACTAACCCAAGGCCAGTTCGACACGGTCTACAACTTTCTGTCCCTGGTGATCGCAGCACAGCTGTTCACCACGATCTTCCTGCTGGCATCGCAGCGTCGGGTTCTGCCCCGCTACCGGCAGGCCCTGGTCATCTCCGCGATCGTCACCGGGATCGCGGCCTACCACTACTTCCGGATCTTCGATTCCTTCCGGCACGCCTTCGTCACCGACGCGATCGGCGGCAAGGGAACGTATGTGCAGGCCGCCGGCGCATCGTTCAATGAGGGCTACCGCTACGTCGACTGGCTGCTGACGGTGCCGCTGCTGCTCACCGAACTCGTCGTGGTGCTGGCCCTGGCCAAGAAGCTGCAGACCGCCCTGCTGGTCCGGCTGATCCCGGCATCGGCGCTGATGATCATCCTCGGCTATCCCGGTGAGATCAGCGGCGACAACTTCACCCGCAACGTCTTCGGCCTGCTCTCGACGATCCCGTTCCTCTACATCCTCTACGTGCTGTTCGTCGAGCTGACCAAATCGCTGGACCGCCAGCCCGAATCGGTGCGCGCCACCGTCAGCCAGATGCGGATCCTGCTGTTCGCGACCTGGGGCGTCTACCCGATCGCCTACATCCTCCCGCTCTACTTCCCCGGGTCGGGAGCGTCGGGATGGGTGGGCATGCAGATCGGCTACTCACTGGCAGACATCCTTGCCAAGTGCCTCTACGGTCTGCTGATCTACAAGATCGCCCGCCTGAAGTCCTTCGCGGACGATCCCGCGTTCGCCGCGGAGGAGGGTCACTCCCACCACAACGAGAAGGTCGCCGCGTAGCGCGGAACCATCACACAGCAACCACCACACAGCCGCCGGGCTCCCTCGGGAGTCCGGCGGCTGTCGTTTCGGCCCGAATCATGGCTCGTCCACGGCGCCCCACGTAGATTTGCCAGGTGCAGATCAGCGCGGCAGAGTCCTGCGATCTCTTCGTCGGCGACCCCCGCGATCCGGACGCGGACCCGCTGCAGGTGGTTCGGGTGGATTACACCCACGCCGCCGCGCCCACCCAGGTCAGCGTGACCGGGGAGGGGCTCAGTACTCCGGTCGCCGTGACCGCGCCCGCGGGGGAGGGCTCCGTGGAGGTGGCCGTCTGGGTGGAGCGCCCGACGCCGGGGCAGGTGCGCCCCGCGCAGGTGCTGACCGCCGAGACCCTGGCCCACCCGTTCGACTTCGTCGTCGCCGAACCCGGTTGGACCATGTACATGGTCAGCCACTTCCACTACGACCCGGTCTGGTGGAACACCCAGGGCGCCTACACCAGCGTGTGGACCGAGGACCCTCCGGGGCAGTGCAAGCAGAACAACGCCTTCGCGCTGGTGGCCGCCCACCTCGAGATGGCCCGCAGAGACCCCGACTACAAATTCGTGCTGGCAGAGGTGGACTACCTCAAGCCCTACTTCGACGCCCACCCCGAGGACCGCGCCGATCTGCTGCGCTTGATCGCCGACCGGCGGGTGGAGGTGATGGGCGGCACCTACAACGAGCCCAACACCAACCTCACCGGTCCGGAGACCTCCATCCGCAACTTCGTCCACGGCATCGGCTTTCAGCGCGACGTCCTCGGCGCGGACCCGTCCACCGCCTGGCAGCTCGACGTCTTCGGCCACGACCCGCAGTTCCCGGGGATGGCCGCCGATGCTGGGCTGACCTCCTCGTCGTGGGCGCGCGGCCCTTACCACCAGTGGGGGCCGATCGCCGGCCAAAAAAATGGACGGAGCGGGGATCCGCGCCGGATGCAGTTCGCCAGCGAGTTCGAGTGGATC
>Ga0180431_10005091_pt1 | contig 16154 bp, 15 predicted proteins | sample SS_ome_11_FD_132459 | JGI IMG/M metagenome (GOLD analysis project Ga0180431, IMG submission 132459) | Hypersaline lake sediment archaeal communities from the Salton Sea, California, USA - SS_1_MS_1 metaG | ecosystem: Environmental > Aquatic > Non-marine Saline and Alkaline > Hypersaline >... | reverse complement strand
TCCGCGGCCGAGCCCGCCCGCGGACCGCGAGACTGGCCGTCGAAAGGCGGGGCATCGGCAGGATTGACCCGATGGGCTCGCGCGGCCGCAGGCGGGTGACCGGGGCTGATTTCGTTTACAGTAAACGCCGCGGTGATGGACTGAGGAGAAGATGCTCCGCCAACGCCGCGATCGATGAGACCATCAGAGACTGGATGACACGATGTCTGCGTTCGCTGCCACCTCGCACTCGCCCGCCTTTCCGCTGCTTGATGAACCCTACGCGATTACGCCGGATCAGCGGGAACGGTTCCGTGAGGACGGCTTCATCAAACTCTCGGACGTCTTCGATGCCGCCACGCTGGGCCATTTCGAACATGAGATCACGGCGTTGACCTTCGCCAACAATCCGCTGACTGACACCGCGATGGCCGACCGAGACACGTACGCAAAGGCCTTCATTCAAGTCGGCAACCTCTGGGAAAAAGGGCCGGAGGCGAAGCAGTTCACCTTTTCCCGACGGCTGGCCGGTATCGCCGCGGCGCTGCTGGGCACTCGCGGCGTCCGGCTCTGGCACGATCAGGCGCTCTACAAAGAACCGTCGGGCGGCTTCACGCCCTGGCATGCCGACCAGCAGTACTGGCCGATGGCCAGCAGCCTGTCGGTGACCGCCTGGATTCCGCTGCATGCAGTGCCGCTGGAACAGGGACCACTGTCGTTCGGTCGCGGCAGCCACCGCAAACGGATCGGCCGCGACCTGCCGATCTCGGATGAGTCGGAACAGCTGATTCGCGCGGCGATCGCTGAGCAGGGCGTCGTCGAGGTGACCGAGCCCTACGCCCTCGGCGATGTTTCCTTTCACCTCGGCTGGACGCTGCACCGGGCCGGACCGAACACGACGGACCGGCCCCGCAAGGTGCATACGGTCATTTACATGGACATCGACATGCGGCTCGCCGAGCCGGCCAACCCCAGCCAGCAACTCGACCACGAAAAGTGGACGCCCTCCACCGCTGTCGGTGAGATTATGGATGATCCGCTCAATCCCGTACTCTTCGAGGCTGCGGCAGGCTGATCGAAAGGTTGCTGACACCTGTTGGCCGGCGAATTCGCTGCCGAACCGGCGGGCTGTCAGGTACCCTCACCGGATGTGAATTGGTGCTGTTTGTTCAGACGTTGTGGGGTGACAGGAGGCTGATGAAGATGCCATGCTTGAGCAGGTCTTGGCCGCTGCTGATTGCGATTGCTCTTGGCGGGGGTATGAACGGCCGGGACATCATGCCTGCGGCGACTGCCGCCGAACTCGCGGCAGGTGCGGCGGCCGTCAATGTGACGCCGCAGGAATTCCCGCTGAACATGCCCGGCGGGTTCCGGGCGAACCAGGCAACCGAGGCCCACGACCCGCTGTTCGTGCGGACGCTTGCCCTCAGTTCCGGTGACACGGAGGTTTCGCTCTCCGTCGTCGACAGCCTCGGCGTCGATCCGGACCTGATCAAGGCGGCCAAGGCGGCGGCAGCGGAGCAGACGGGCGTGCCCGCCACGCGGATGCTCGTCTGCTCGACCCACACCCACTCGGGGCCCTCCTCAAGCGGCACCTCGGGGCCGGCCGGCGTCTATCGGTCGCTGTTGCTCGCCGGGCTGACCGAGTCGATCGTCGCCGCCCATGCCCGGCTGCAGCCGGCCCAGTTTGCGGCCGCCGCGCGGCCGCTGCCTGAGGAGGTCTTCAACCGGCGGTGGTTTCTCAAGCCCGGCAAGATGCAGCCAAACCCTTTTGGCGAACTCGACCGGGTGAAGATGAATCCGCCGAACCGACCAGACGTGCTCGACCGACCGGCAGGGCCAACCGATCCCGATGTCGCCATCCTCTCGGTGGAGACCCGCCGCGGGAAGCCGCTGGCGATCTTTGCCAACTATGCCCTGCACTACGTCGGCGGGGTCCCCCGGGGGCAGATGTCGGCCGACTACTTCGGCGAATTCGCGCGGCTGATGCCGTCGCGGCTGCGGGCCGGCGACGACTTCGTGGCCATGCTTTCAAACGGCTGTTCAGGCGACATCAACAACATTCCCTTCGGCACCAGCCGGCCGCCGCGAGAGCCGTTTGAGCAAATCAGAATCGTCGCCCGCAAGGTGGCCGACGTTGCTTGGGAGGCCGAGCAGTCGATTGAAACCTACCGGGACGACATCAGCCTCGACATGGTTGAGCGGCAGATTGAGCTAAAGTACCGGCGACCCGATGAAGCGCTCGTGGCGCGGGCGCGGCAGATCGTCAAACTCTCCGACGAAGAGGCCGAGCAGCGGTTGCCGCGGCTGGCCAAGGCCTATGCCCGGCGGACGATTGGAGCCGCCGAGCGGACGGAGAAGAGCGTGACGGTGCCGCTGCAGGCGATCCGAATCGGCGATGTCGCCGTCTGCGGCATTCCCTTTGAAACCTTTGTCGAGATCGGCCTTGAGCTCAAGCACGCAAGCCCCTTTTCTCAGACCGTGGTCGTCGGTTTGGCCAACGGCCGACACGGCTATCTGCCGACCACTGCGCAGCACCGGTTTGGCGGGTACGAGACCTGGCTGGGAACCAACCGGGTGCAGGAGGATGCTGCCGATATCATCCTCCAAAACCTGATCGAGATGCTGCGGCAACTGCACGACAACGCGGCCTGACCCTCCGGTACCGCCTGCGGCTGCCCGACCTCGCTGCCGGTTCCTCGCGCCTCTCGTCGGCGGTGCAGATCAGGCCGCCGAGGCGGCGGCCGCATCGCAGGCGAAGACGGCCAGCTCTGCCGTGAGGCCGGGCCCGAAGGCGGCGGCGAGGCAGTGCCGGCGACCAGCGCCGGTTCGCTGGGACGGTGCATCGGCAAAGAGCCGTTCGAGGATAAACAGAATCGTGGCGCTCGACATGTTGCCGCGGGTGGCGAGGATCTCGCGCGAGCGATCGAGCTGACTCGGGGCGAGGGCCAGCGCCTGCTCAACCGCGGTGAGAATCCGCGGGCCGCCGGGATGGATTGCCCAGTGGTCGATCGACTCAGCGGCGATCCCGGATTGCCGGAGCAGTCGGCTGACAAGATCGGGAAAGGCGGAGGCGATCTGGCCGGGAACCTCTGCCGAGAGGGTCATCTCGAAGCCGTGGTCACCGATGATCCAGCCCATGCTGTCGGCGGAACCAGGCAGGACCTCCGAGAGTTGCCCGACGAGCCGCCAGCCGGAATCGGACGCGCTGGAGGCGGCCCGGCCGACAACCGCTGCTGCCCCGTCGGCGAAGATGCTGTTGGCGACGATCCGGTCGGCACCGGCGCCGTATTGAAAGTGGAGGCTGCAGAGTTCCACACAGACCGTCAGGACGACAGCCGTCGGATCGGCCGCCGCGAATGCGGCGGCGGCCCGGATCGCGTTAAAGGCCCCGTGGCAGCCCATGAAGCCGACGTGGCAGCGGGCGACGGTCGGCGGCAGTCCGAGCTCTTCGATGACCGCCAGGTCGACCCCGGGGGCGGCGAAGCCGGTGCAGGAACAGGTCACCAGATGGGTGACGCCGGCTGCGGATACGTTGCCCCGGGCCAACGCCTCGCGACCCGCCGCCGCTGCCAGTCGCGGCGCCTCGGCGGCGTACCGAGCCATCCGGGCGGCCGTGGTCGGGCCTCCGTCGTCGCTCCCCTCGGCCGGCGGAAAGAAGCTCTGGGCAAACGGCTCGTCCCCGGGCTCCTCCAACAGCACCGAGCCGCGGTGGGCGATCCGGGTTTGCCGGTAGATCGCAGCGAGCGTGCGCTCGCGTGCTGCCGCCGATCCGGACAGCCTGCCGGCGAGGATGGCGGCATCGCGCTGGGCGATGCGGCGAGGCGGTGTCGCAGTCCCGATGCCGAGAATCGAAAAGCTCATCTCTGGAGTCTTGCAGATTCACTCCCTGGCGGCGATGGCGGCAGTTCGGTTCGCTGCTTCAGGTTGGTTTTCGGCACGGCAGCCTCGGGGTGGCAGCTGGCAAAGGGAAACAGCGGCCGCGATTTCCGGTGCAGAGACCGGCCACGCGGCCCGCGAGCTGCGGAAACCAGGCCGCAACGCGGACGGCGGCGGCGACCAGCAGCGGGCTGCGGAGGGCGACCGCGACGCCGCGGCAGCGGCGGTGGCGGGGGCCAAACGCTGCCTGGTGTCGCCGGCGATAGCACGCCGCCGCCGCGGCCGGCGGCCGGAGGCCGCCAGCTGGATCGCTCAGTGACGCCGCCAGCAGCCGGGCTGCATGCAGGGCCCAGCCCATGCCCTCCCCGGTGAAGGGCTCGACGTAACCAGTCGCATCGCCAACCCGATAGATTCGCTCGCTTGCCGGATCGACCGGGGCGGTCTGGTGGGTCAAGGGCGGCGTGGCCTGGAACCTGGCTGCGGCGACGGCGTCGAGGTCGATGATCGCCGTCTTGCCTCCGGCATCGGCAAGCAGTCCGGCAACTGCGGCGGCCGGCGAGTTGGCTGACGCGACGGCGGTCGGGGCGACCGCGGCAGCCACATCGATGCGGCCATCCTCAAGCCGGACCAGGCCGCAGTACCCCCGGCGGCCGACCGCCATCGCGAGCCGACCGGCCGGGAGGCTGCTGCTGTCGCCCGGCAGCGTTGCCCCAAGGCCGATCAGGTTCTGTGGCGGTCGGCTGCGGGCAGCGGGCCGGCTGCTGCCGTCTGAGCCGACCCGCACTGCCTCGGCGAGCCCCCCGGCCAAGACCAGCCGGTCGGTCACCAGCCGCTGCCGGCTGCTGCCGGATGTGACTGCCACGAGACTGACGCCTGTCTGCTGCGGCTCCGCGGCAGTGACGCGGGTTGCGGGCAGCCAGGCGGCACCGGCAGCGATCGCCGCGCGGATGATCGCCGGGTCGAGGGATTGGCGGGACTGCACACCGCCGGCGGGAAGCGGCAGGCGGGCGGCCCGGCCGCCGGCAATCAGCTCAACGCTTGCCAGGAGCAGCCTCCCGCCGCCGACAACCGGGGCAAGCCGCTCGAGCTCGTCGAGCGCCAGCGGTGACAGGCAGCAGCCGCAGACCTTCGGCCGCGGAAACTGCTCGCGGTCGACGAGCAGCACCCGCAGGCCGGCCCGGCCCAGCTGCGTCGCCGTTGCGGCACCGGCCGGTCCGGCGCCGACGACGATCACATCCCAAACGGTCGCTGTCGCGGCAGCAGCCGCGATCGTGGCCGGCAGCGGCCCGGCGGAGACGGAGGTGTCGAAGGTCATCGAGGTCGCTCCCAGCTGACGCAGACCCGCTCAGGCCAGGTCGGTTCGATCCGGGCCCGATCAAGCCCGGCGGCGGTGAGAAGCAGCCGATATTCCGCGAACGTGCGGGCGGCCTTCACCGACAACGGGCCGTCGACCCGGGCCACCCGCGAGCGAGCCAGGAAGGTCGTGCCCAGCCGGGCCAGGAGCAGCCCGAGCCGGCTCCGGAGCAGATCGGAAAAGACGCCGCCGCCTGTGCTCGCCCGATCCATTTCTCGCAGCAGACCGGCGGCCTTGCTGTCACTGAGATGGTGCAGAAAGAGCGAGTGAACCGCGACGTCACAGCTCGGGCAGCCGTCGGCGAGGACATCGGCCTGCGTGAACCTCAGGCTGGCCGATCCGCTGCGGCCGGCATGCTGCCGGCGGGCCCAGGTGACCGCCCGATCGCTGATGTCGACGCCGAGAACCTCGATCGGCCGGGTGAGCTGAGCCCCGAGCCGTCGGGCGATGGCTGCGGTGAGGTCGCCGCCGCCGCAGGCGATGTCGACCACGCGAACCGGCGCGTCCGCGGCTGCATGGTCGGCGGCGAGCAGCCGGACGCACCGCCTGCTCAGTTGGGCCGCGGTCCGCGAGATCCAGTTGATCCGGGCCAGCGCGATCAACGCCCGCCGGTGCTCGCCCTCGTCGAGAGCCGGATCGTCCATCAGTTCGGGCGGACGGTCGGCCAGTGGGGGCAGGGAAGGCATCGGGAGGCCGCTGGCGGAAACAAACAGCATTTCACTGTAGCGTCTCGTCGAGCCGCGGCGGGACGCGGTTTTTTCGCGACGGGGCGAGGGTGATCCGGCAATGTCTCTCGTCCGGGGTTTACATCCCCGGCGGACAGGGCTGCGTCTGGACCGCCCCCTCGTAGGCCACCGGGGTGACCGCCTGGCCGGCGCAGGGATCGCAGGCGGGCGGACAGGGCATTGTCGCGCCGGCCGGGACGACTCCGGTGGCCGGCATGGTCTGGGAGAAGCCGCCGGTTGCCGTGGTCGGGGCCATTGGCATCGCTGCACCGGGCGGCAACGGTGTCTGGACTGCCCCCGGGGCCGGGTAGGCAGCCGGCTGGGCGGGCACCGCCTGCTGCGGGGCACCAGGCTGCGGATAGACCGGCGGGGCGTACGGCGGTGCGTACGCGTAGGGACTTTGCCGGAGGCGGGCACAGCCTGAACAGACAATAGTCGCGGCCAGCACCAGAGCGATTCCGCGGAGTGAGTCAGTGCGGACAGCCATTGCCAGTTTCCTTCAGGTGCCCGCCTGCGACATGGACGGTAGGAAACCGCGACAGCCGGAAGCAAGGCCGGTTCACTCCGCCAGCAACCACATCGGTATCAGCCGGCCGGCTCGAACAGGGCGATGCTGGCAGTGAAGCCGTGCAGGCAGTTCTTCGGGCCGATCGGGCCGATTTCACCCTGGGCGAAGAAGCCGGCGACGGGCAGCGGGCCGAGCATTTCCTGCAGGCAGCCGGCGTCGTGGCTGGCCGTTTTGAACATCCGGCTGCCCCGGCCGTTGCAGGTGAAGACCAGGCCGCCGGCCGCCTGCCGGGCCGCCGACCGGGCGAGCAGTTCGACGAGATCGTCGTGGGCAGTCGCCGCGTCCCGCACATGAAACTGCACCGTCTGGCCGGTGCGGATGCAGTCACCCACCGCCACCACGCCGGTTTCGGGATCGGCCCCGACGACATTCCGGACGAGGAAGTCACCCCGCTCGAACCGGTCCTGATACTCACTGGCGACCCGGCCAACGTGGAGGGAGGTCCGCACCAGCTGCCGGTCGTGGTCGTCGAGGGTGCCGTAGAGTTCCTGGAGCCGGCCAAAGGCGGGCCTGCCGCCGAGTTCAAACAGCATGTTGTCCTCCGCCCGGGTCACCACAAAGGGCTGGCCGATCGGCCGGCAGCCCTGCGAGACGACGGGACGAATCCGGACGCCACCGCCGATGATCACTCCGACAGCTCCGGCGTCATATGTCTGTCGGTCCATGACCAGCGTGTTGCCGCCGGGCCGGCTGCCCCCGCTGGCCATGCCGCCGATGATCGGCAGGCCGGGGCGATCGTCTGCGAGCCGGCTGATCAGGCTGTCGACCGGGAACGAAAATGGATCGGCCAACAGCAAGACCGCAGCGTCCGCCGGCCAGGTAAACCGCTCCGGCCAGCCGAGAAAGGTGCCGCCGTCGGCTGTCTGGGAATATTCCAGCGGCAGCGGCGTGATGGTTGCCTGCGGCAGCGAGGCGAGCCAGACAGCGACGGCCGGGCCATTTTCGTACTCGACGGCGTTCGCCAAGACGCCTTCGGCAGTCCCGCCGATCAGGCAGCCAGCATCGACCAGGTCATGCACACCCTCAAGCGTTGGCCGGATGGCCTCGCCGTACGCCGAGGAAACGAAGACGACTGCCAAATCGGGGCGGCGGCCGGCAAGCTGGGCAACCGCCTCAGCCACGGCCTCACTGATAGCCTCGTCGAGGCGTGGCAGGGTCGAGGCGGCGGCACCGCAGCGAATCGTAGCGGCCGCGGCAGCGGCATCGGAAGGCGACGGCATCGGCAAACTCGGCGGCAGGCGGCGGCGAACCGCCGCAGGACAGGGAAATCCGAATGGTTAGCAGGTGATCTCGGCGAACGACTCGACCGCCTCGTGATCGTAGAGGCTTTCCAGAGGCCGGTTGCCCGGCCGGATCGCGGCGGCGGTGGCCATGCCGGCGGCCCGGGCGGCATCAAGTTCGGCGCCGACATCGCTGATGAACAGAATCTGCCGCGGCGCAAGCTGCATGTCGGCGGCGATGGCCGCGTAACTTGCCTGCTCCCGCTTCGGGCCGGTGGTGGTGTCGTAGTGGCCCCGCAGGTGCCCCGTGAGGTCGCCGGCGGCCGTGTGGCTGAAGAAGAGTTTTTGGGCTTCAATCGAGCCGGACGAATAGATTCGCACGTCGAGGCCCGAGTCGGCCCACCGGGCGAGCACCGGCGGGACGTCATCAAAGACATGGGCAGTGAGTCGCCCCGACTCGAAGCCCCGCCGCCAGATCATGCCCTGCAGGGCCTTCAGCGGTGTCGACTTGATGTCGCGGTTCATCAGGTCAATCGCCGCCAGCACGATTGCGGTGCGGCCCGCGGGCGTGTCGAGCCGGCCGGCGGAGTCGGTCTCAGCGGCGAGTTGCAAGGCGGCTTCGCTGACGGCCGGCACCTCGGCGTGGTCCTCAAGAAACGCAGCGATGTGCTCTTTGGCATAGGCGAACAGCACGTCGTAGACAAACGCGATCGACGAGGTGGTGCCCTCGACGTCAAGCAGGATGCCCTGGCCGCCGAAGACGATCACGAGGCGGCTCCGTCGTCGCTGCCGCCCAGATAGGCCGGGCCGAGGCAGAGCGGCTCGTACCCGGCGTGGACGCCGTCATCGAGATAGTGGGGCGTCCAGCCGCTGGTGTCCTGGAACAGCCGGATCGCCCGGATTCGCCGCTGGGTGCAAAGGTCAAACCAGTGCCGCGTGCCCAGCGGGACGCTGATCAGGTCACCGGCCCAGACCTCGATGCCGAAGACCGGCCGGTCGACCGGATTGATGTGAAACACCCCGCTGCCCTGCAGGATGAACCGGACCTCGTCCTCGGTGTGGGTGTGCTCCTTGTTGAACTTGTCGAGCATCGCATCGAGGTTGGGCGTGTCGGGATAGACGTCGATCACGTCGGCGGTAACGAAGCCGCCCTTCGCTTTGAGCACGTCGATTTCGGGACTGTAGGCCGCGAGGATCGCCTCGGCCGGCGCGGCCGGGTCGACCCGGTCCTCCAGCGGCCAGACGTCATAGGCGATGCCGTGGTCGGCGAGGAAGGTCTTGATTTCGGCGGCGTCGGTGATGCGACGCGACGTGGCGGGCACGGTCACGATGGCCATGGCGAATCTCCGGGGCTGGCGGGCTGGGGAGGGTTCGAGAGCGGAACGCGAAGGGTTCAGGCCGACGGCAGCATCCGCTGCCGGGCGGTGACCTCGAAAAGAAACTCAAAAATCTCAATGTGCCGACGGGCCTCGGCAAGGGTCCGTCCCCAGGTGTAGAGGCCGTGGCCGGAAAGCAGAAAACCGTGCAACGGCGGTCGGCGGTCGGCGGTGAAGCCGGCGGCGACAAAGACCTTTCGGACGCGGTCTGACAGGTCGGCCATGTCCTGGCTGTTGGCAAAGATCGGCACCTCGGCGGAGGTCTCGTGCGTCGTGATGCCCTCAAGCCCCTTGAGCATCTCATAGCCGGCGATCTGCAGGCTGCCGCGATCGGCGCCGAATGGCAGGCCGGCCCGGGAGAGGATTGTCGCCCAGACCGAGTGGGTGTGCAGGACAGCGCCGACATCGGGAATGAGCTCTGCGATCAGGCAGTGCAGCAGGGTCTCGGCAGACGACCTGCGGCCGTCGGCGGCGGCGGGGTCAAGCAGCCTGCCCCCGGCATCGACCCGCACAAAGTCAGCGGTCTCGAGGGCCGACTTGTCCTTGCCGCTGGCCGTGATCAGCAACTCTAGTGGTTCCCGCTGGAGCACCACGGAGTAATTGCTGCTGGTGCCCAGCGACCAGCCGCGGCCGTGAAACTCGCGGCCGATGGCCTGGAGGCCGGCGACCGCGTCGGCCGAGGCCGACAGATTCCCCGCGGCAGTCGCGTCGAGCAGCTGTTCCATGACCGACTTTTAGCCGATGCGGCAGGCCGCCCGCAACCGGCTGTCGGCGACCGCCGGAGAAACCCGACCCGCAGCTGCGACGACCCTGCGCGATCACGTCCTAGACTGCATGGGGTAACTGGCGAGCCGCGATGTCCCGATCGGTCCCGGATCGACTGGCCAACCTGTTTCACGGCACGCCTCGGAGGTGATCATGCTGATCCTCGTTCCCACCGCGGTTGAACGCACTGTGCTCGCCGACGCCCTGGGCGGGTCACTCGGCCCGGCCGACCGGTTTGAACTGATCGGCTTCGGCCCGATCGCCGCTGCCGCCAGAGCGGCACAACTGCTTGCCGAGCGTCGGCCGACGGGCGTGCTGTTGCTGGGCATCGCCGGGAGCCTCAGTGACGCCTGTCGGGTCGGGCGGGCCTATCAATTTCGCCAGGTCGCCTGCCACGGTGTCGGCGTCGGCAGCGGCGTCGACTTCATTCCGGCCGGCCGGCTTGGCTGGCCCCAGTGGCCGGGCGACAATTCGGGTGGCAGCGGGGCGATCGGCGAGGAGATTGCGCTGTCAGGCGGGCCGGCCGCCGGCCAGCCGGCGGGGCAGCTGCTCTCGGCCTGCGCGGCCTCTGCGACGGCCGACGAGGCAGCGGTGCGGCGGCAGTTGTTCCCGGCGGCTGTCGCAGAGGATATGGAGGGCTTTGCGGTGGCGTTGGCCTGCCAGCTTGCGGCGGTGCCCTGCCGAATCATCCGCGGCATCTCCAATCAGGCGGGCGATCGCGACCCGGCCCGCTGGCAGATTGAGCCGGCCCTGCGGGCGGTCGCTGATCTCGCCCGCGACACGCTGGAGGAAACCGACTGATGCAGACGATTCGGCTGGGCATCTCGACCTGCCCCAACGATACCTTCGCCTTCCACGGTCTGCTCACACGGGCGGTCGACTGGCGGGGCCTTGACTTCAAGGTCGAACTGCTCGACATCCAGCAGCTTAACGACCGGCTCTTCGCTGGCGGCTTCGATGTGGCCAAGACCAGCTTTCACGCCGCCCTGCTGCTGGCGGACCGCTATCTGGTGCTACCAAGCGGCTCGGCCCTCGGCTTTGGGGTGGGGCCGCTGCTGCTCGCCGCCCGGCCCGGCACCCGCCCGGCCTCCGCGGCGCAACTGACGCTCTGTCCCGGCGGGCAGACGACCGCCGCCCTGCTCTTTCGCATGTTCTATCCGGCGACCACGCGGGTCGAGCAGGTGGTGTTCTCGGAGATCATGCCGCGGCTGCAGGCCGGCACCGCCGACTTCGGGGTTTGCATTCACGAAGGCCGCTTCACCTGGCAGCAGCAGGGGCTGTCTCTCATCGAAGACCTCGGCGGGCGGTGGGAGGCCGAGACCGGCAGCCCGCTGCCGTTGGGAGGCATCGTTGCCGACCGGAGTCTGTCGCCGGCCGTGCTCGCCGCGGTGCAGCGGGTGATTTACGACTCGCTGCAGTTCGCCCGGGCCGACCCGGCTGCCGCCCTGCCGACGATGCGGCGGTACGCCCAGGAATTTTCCGACGACGTGCTGCGGCAGCATGTCGAGCTGTACGTCAACGACTGGACGGTCGATCTCGGCGACGTCGGCCGCCGGGCGGTCGCCGCGTTGGCTGAGCGGGCCGCCGCCGCCGGAATCCTGCCCCCGGGCCGGTTGACCGTGCTGGGCGGGTGACCGGCGCCGCGGGTCGGGCCGCCGTTTGCTCCCGGTGGCGGCCGATATTACGGTGTGAATGAGACCTGAATCAGGAGCACCGCCATGCACGCACGCACCATCGTTTCACTGCCGGCTGCCATCCTCGCACTAGCGGCCGGCTCTGTCGCCGCAACCGACACCCCGACGGCGGAAACCCCGCCGTCGGCCGATTGGCTCAAAAACCGCACGCTCGTGCTGCGGGTTTCCAAGGAGTTCATCCGCCAGCACACTCCGGCGGTGGTCGACCGGCGGACGCCCGTCAGCCGCTGCCTGTTCGGCGCCCGTGTTACCGGGACGGCCGTCACCAACGGCAGGCCGGTGATGGCGAAGCAGCCGGCCGACACGGGGCCGGTGATGGTGCTGCATTTCAAGGGCACGACCCGGACCGATACGGTGGCGACGAAAGACAGCGTGCGGGTTTCCACCAGCGGACTCGCCGAGTTTGACGTCCGCCGCGAGATCAGTTTTGACGGACTCAATTTTCAGAAGGGCGACCGGACGATCGATGTCAGCTATCGCTCGACGACGACCGGCCTGAGCACGCCGCCCGGACTGCGGGGCTGCATCACCCGCGCAGTCGCGATGCCCCGGATCGAGCGGCAGCGGCCGACGGCCGATCGCATCGCCCGGGAAGACACCCGACGAACGGTGCTTGAGGAGTTCGGCAAGCAGACCGACAAACTGGTGGCCGACCTCAACGCCAACCTGCCGTGGAAGGAAACGGTTGCCTTGCTGGTGCAACAGGGCCCCGGACGCCGCCGGCAGTTCACCAATGGTCCTCGCTGGATCGAAGCGCGGTCGCTGCACGGCGACGAGCCCGGCGAGATGCCAGACGAGTCGAACCGGCTGCGGGCCCCGATCGAACTCTGGGTTCAGGGGGAACCGCGGGCTTCGGTGACCGGTGAACTCCTCAGCCTCTGGGGGGCTGCCCACCAGGCGCTCGATCGGTTTCGCGAGGCGGTGGTTCCGGCCGACGAGTCGACCGCCACCGGCGTGACCCCCGAGATTGTCGGCGATTGGTGGGTGATCCGCGTTGGCGGCGACGTCGCCGAACGGTTTCTCAAACAGCGGGTCGAGGCTGTGACGGCTGCGCCGCCGGCCGGGTGATCGACTCCGGGCCCTGCGGCCGCCGGGCCGCGAGTTCTTCATCGCAGCCGCGAGTTCTTCATCGCAGCCGGGAGGTCTTCGTCGCAGCTGCGGGCCCGCCCTTTCAGAGATACGGCGCAAAGAGCCGGGCCACGCCGTCGCGGATGCGAACTGGCAGCGACCGCCCGTCGACTTCAGCGAGGGTGCGACGGGTGGCGTGGGCAATGATGCCAGCCACGTGGCTGTCGAGGGCGGCGGCGAGCGTCTGGTCGTAGCTTTCGACGTTGAACTCGAAGTTCAGCCGCATGCTCCGCTCGTCCCAGTTGCCGCTGCCGAAAAGGCTCCAGGCCGAGTCGACGACCATCACCTTGGTATGGTCAAACGGTGGCGGCGACATCCAGACGTTGCAGCCCCGGCTGAGGACCTGCCAGAGCAAGGCGTCGGATGCCCAGCCGACCAACGCCAGGTTGTTCTGCCGCGGCAGCACGATGTCGACCGCGACGCCCCGCAGGGCCGCCACGCCGAGGGCCTGGCAGATGGCGTCGTCCGGCAGGAAATAAGGCGTCATGATCCGCACCGATTTTCGGGCCGAGGCCAGCGCGGCGATGAGAACCAGTTTGATGCGGCCGACGTCGGTGTCGTCGGGTCCGTAGCGAATGCCGCGGGCCAGGCTGGAACCGGTGAAGTCGAGATCGGGTGCCCAGGGGCTGCCGCCGGCTGCCGGCGGGGTCCGCCCCAGTTGCTCCCCGGTGGCAAAGGCCCAGTCTTCCAGGAAGACCTCGAGCAACTGCGTGACCACCGGGCCGGTCAGTCGAAAGTGCATGTCCCGGACCGGATGGGGCGGGTTTTTGGAAAGCCAGCAGCCGTGGCGAATGTTGAGCCCGCCGGTGAAGCCGAGCCGACCGTCGACGACCAGGATCTTGCGGTGGTTTCGCAGGTTGGCGTACGGGAAATAGAGCGGCACCGTGGTCGGCAGAAACCGCGAGACCGGGACCCCCCGGTGCTCCAGCAGGCCGACACTTGTGGGAAAGCTGTAGCGGGAGCCGATGCCGTCGATGAGGACCCTGACTTCGACGCCGCGGGCCACGGCCCGGCCGAGAGCGTCGATGAACAACCTGCCGGTCGGGTCGTTGTCGAAGATGTAGCTCGCCAGGCCGATGCTCCGCTCGGCGGCATCAATGGCGGCGAGCATCTGCGGATAGGCCTCGTCGCCGCCGGCAAGCGGCTCGACCGTGTTGCCGTCGAGCAGCGGCCGTTCGGTCACCTCGCCCACCAGCGTCGCCAGCGACCGCAACGGCGTGTCGGCCGGGCCAATCGCGTCAGCGAGCCGTTCGGCCGACGGCACCGCCACTTCCAGCCGATGGACCACCTCCTGCTGGCCGGCCCGCAACTTCGAGGCCTTCCGACGAATCCGGTTGACGCCAAAGACGGTGTAGGCGATTGCGCCAAAACCGGGGGAGAGCCAGATCAGGCCGACCCAGCCGATCGTGCTGCGGGTATCCCGCTTGGTGAGCAAGGCGTGCAACGACGCGGCGACGTTGACGCTGACGATCGATGTCGCCACCACGTGCGGCCAAATCTCCATCCATGACCGCCACAGCGATTCCACCAGCGTTGTCATCGTTCCCAAACCCGGCGTGAATGGTTATGCGGTCAATATACCGCGGCGGCGACTTGTCCGATTCAGCACTGCAAAGGCACACCTCATGGGCTTCTCGATTCAACAGTTTTCTTCCCAACTGCAGCAGACCCGGGCCCTGATCGGCGGGAATTGGTGCGAGGCCGCATCTGGCCGGCGATTCAATGTCGTCGACCCGGCCACCGGCGTGGCGATTGGCAGCGTGCCGGAGATGGCGGCGGTCGACACCGAACATGCGATCGAGGCAGCGGCCACCGCCCTGCCCGGCTGGCGGCGGCAAACGGCCAAGGAACGCGGTGCGGCGCTCCGCCGCTGGTTTGCGGCGGTGACTGCCGCTGCCGACGAACTGGCGGCGATCGTCACGGCCGAGTCGGGCAAGCCGCTGCCCGAAGCCCGGGGGGAGGTTGCCTATGCCGCCGCCTTTGTCGAGTGGGCGGCCGAGGAGGCCCGCCGGACCTACGGTGAGGTGATTCCCCCGCCTCAGGCCGACAAGCGGCTGCTGGTGATCCGCCAGCCGATCGGGGTGGCGGCGGCGATCACCCCTTGGAACTTCCCTGCGGCGATGATTCTGCGAAAGGCGGCGGCAGCCCTCGCCGCCGGCTGCACGCTGGTCATCAAGCCCGCCCCGCAGACACCGCTGACGGCACTCGCCCTGGGTACGCTCGCCGAGCAGGCCGGGCTCCCGGCCGGGGTGCTCAACGTCGTCACCGGCAGTATCGACTCGTCGCGGGAGATCGGCACAGCGATCTGCGAGAGCCCGACAGTACGGGCCCTTTCCTTCACCGGGTCGACCGCCGCCGGGATCACGCTGGCGCGGCAGGCGGCCGGCACAGTCAAAAAGGTGTCGCTCGAACTCGGCGGCAACGCTTCGTTTATCGTCTTCGACGACGCCGATCTCGACGCTGCCGTGGCTGGGGCGATCGCCGCGAAGTTTCGCAACACCGGCCAGACCTGCATCTGTGCCAATCGCCTGTTTGTCCAGGCGGGCATTCACGATGCCTTTCTGGAAAAGTTTGCCGCCGCGGCAGGAAGGCTGCAGGTCGGGCCGGGTGTTGATGCGGGGGTGGCGGTCGGTCCCCTGATCGACACCCGCGCCGTCGAAAAGGTGACCGGACTGGTGGCAGATGCCACGGCTGCGGGTGGCCGGACGCTGCTCGGCGGCGGCATGCACGCCCGCGGCGGGACCTTCTTTGAACCGACCGTGATCAGCGGTGCGACGCCGAAAATGCGGCTGGCCCGCGAAGAAATCTTTGGGCCGGTGGCGGCGGTGTTTCGGTTTGAAACCGAAGCCGAGGTGCTGGAACTGGCCAATGCCACCGAATTTGGCCTGGCATCATACTTCTACAGCCGCGACGTCGGCCGTTGCTTTCGAGTGGCGGAGGCACTGGAGTGCGGCATGGTCGGCATCAACACCGGCATCATCTCGACCGAGGTCGCCCCCTTCGGCGGCGTGAAGGCCTCTGGTCTCGGCCGCGAAGGCGGCCGGTACGGCCTCGATGAGTACCAGGAACTCAAATACCTCTGTTTTGGCGAAATCTCATAGCCGAGCTTGATCACGGAAGGTTGCCCCACGACGGCACCGCTGCTGCGGACCTGTCGGGCTGCATTGTTGCCGGTGATGCCGCGTTCCCCCACGGGGCTCCCGCTGCTCATTTTGCAAGCATTTTTCCGGCGTCGATTGTGAAGCGGCGAGGCCCGACCATGCCATCTCGCCCGCCCGGCGGTGGAAACATCGCGTCGTTTCCGCATCCGCCCGACAGACCGATTTGCGATCCCGGCTGCGGCTAGGTTGGAGCGCCGCGGAAACGGCATGGCCCCGGCCCGTCCCCAGGCACGTCTGAGACGAAACACCTCCGCTGGAGAGAGGGGCCTGCGGCAGCGGTCTAGCGGCGGGTTGTCTGCTTTTTC
>Ga0180431_10005090_pt1 | contig 16155 bp, 12 predicted proteins | sample SS_ome_11_FD_132459 | JGI IMG/M metagenome (GOLD analysis project Ga0180431, IMG submission 132459) | Hypersaline lake sediment archaeal communities from the Salton Sea, California, USA - SS_1_MS_1 metaG | ecosystem: Environmental > Aquatic > Non-marine Saline and Alkaline > Hypersaline >... | reverse complement strand
TGAAAGCATCGAGATCCTGAAGCTTCTGGACGGAATTGTAGACATTTATTTGCCGGATATGAAATACATGGATGCAAATCAGGCGGCGAAATACTCTGCAGGGGCTTCGGATTACCCGGCGGTGACAAAGAGAGCGATCATAGAAATGAACCGGCAGGTGGGTGAGCACTTTGTGGATGAACGAGGAATTGCGCTTCGCGGTTTGATGATCCGGCATTTGGTCATGCCCAACCGGGTTTCCGGATCGGAAGCATTTGTGAAATGGGTTGCAGAGTCCCTTCCCAAATCAACTTATGTGAACATCATGCCTCAGTACCATGTCGCGTATCGGGCGTTTGACTATCCGGAAATCGCGAGGGGGATAACGGTAAGGGAATTCGTGGAAGCCATGGATTGGGCTGAAGCATACGGTCTGACCAACCTCGATACGAAATCCGTGGCGGTCAAGAACTTCTACCAACACCGCCAATCCAACTGAAAACCGCAGGCGATCGGCAGTGAAACAGACTCCAGCTCCCGCAGGCCTTTCCGATTTACCCGATTGAACTTGCCTGCGCATCTATGCCCAAATGCCCGGAATGGGCTTTCCGCAGTATTCGCACTTTCCTTCGATCAGATGCATGTCCCGGATCATGTAACCGGTGCGCCGGATCACTATTTTCCGACACTCGGGACAAAACGTGTTCCACGCTTCATGGTTCGGCACATTTCCGATATAGACATAATCCAAGCCGCAAGAAAGGGCCGCTTTGCGGGCCTTCTCGAGGGTCGAAACAGGGGTCGGCGGAAGCTTTCTGAGCTTGTACAACGGGTAAAAGCGAGAAAAATGGATCGGCGTATCCGCACCCAATTCCTCTTTCACCCAGCAGCACATTTCCCGCACCTCCGATAGGTCATCATTTTTGGTAGGAATCATGAGGTTCGTGATTTCTAAATGGATATGCTCCCGTTTCAGGGTTTTCATCGTTTCAAGAACAGGATCCAGTCTTCCGCCGCACAATTCATCATAAAAGGTCTGGGTGAACGCTTTAAGATCGATGTTGGCAGCGTCCAGGATTTTGCACAGATGCTGAAGCGGATCGGGATTGATGAAGCCGTTGGAATGAAAAATATTCAAGAGGCCCGCTTCCTTCGCCAGGGTACCGACATCCAGCATATATTCGTAGAAAATCGTCGGTTCCACATAGGTGTACGCAATTGAACTCGCCCCCATTTTCCGAGCCCGCGTTACCGTAAGTTCCGGGGGGACCTCGTAGCTGTAGACGTCCTCCGGGAACGCTTGAGAGATCTCCCAATTCTGGCAAAACTCACACGCAAAGTTACATCCCGCCGTCGCGATGGAAAGCGACTTCGACCCAGGAAGCACATGAAAAAAGGGTTTCTTTTCAATGGGGTCAAGATGAATCGCACAAGGGTTTCCGTAAACCAGACTGTAGTATTTACCGCCTCGGTTTTCGCGCACCCTGCAGAAACCTCTCTTGCCTTCCGATACCCGACATCGCCGGGGGCAGAGTTCACAGCGGACAACGCCTCCCTGCAGCCGCGTGAAATAGGGAGAAAGCTTTGTTTTGATCAGACCTTTTTGGGCCATTCCCGCCCGTGCGGTCTCAGGAACCCCCAAGAGATGAGCGGATGCCAACGCACACAGGTTCGTTCCGGAAACCTTCATAAACTCACGCTTCGTCAGGCGCGATTTAAGGAAGTATTCGAAGTTGTTTTCGATTTCCATTTTTTGGCTTAAGCGTCCAGAGTTCCCTCGTCATGCCGGAGGCGACCCCCGCCGGCCACGGGCTCTTCGACCGGCATCCGATGCCTTTATGCGATTGGAACCACACCAAATTCCGCCTTTCTCGAAAATGACGGGATATAAAAATTAGGAATGATCATATCAGCACCTACCGAAAACCTCAAACCCGGGATTTCGAACTTGTAATGCTTTTTTGCTGAAGCGTCCCGGTGATTTTACTCGGGCATGAAGTTCGCAACATGATTTGACGCGCGATTCTTTGTCCCACTTCTTTTGGGGAACAAAAAGGTTCGAATGGAAAGTTCCGCGGCATGCAGATCAGAAATCCCAGGAAAGGACTTTTTCGTTGGACGGGGAAGCGCGGGTAGGGTATGTAAAATGGTGTGTAAAGCGGCGCACTGCATGCAGCAATTCCTTGGTAGCAAGAAACCCATAAAAGTAGGTGGGAGCGCTTTCCAGGGAACGTTTTTTGAGGACATTATCCTTGAAGCGATGCTGCGAATCGAAAAGGAGCAGACGATGGCGCAAAGGGTGACAGCAAACGATCTCAGGCGGTTGATCGAAGAATTCGTTTCCGAATACCCCTTGCAGGCAAAGGTGCGGAGCTGGTGGCGCAGCCCCCTTTTGGCAACCGCCCGCGCGGACGATCGTTTCAAGGTTCTCCCTGAAATAGCCGCTGATGATCACGTGTTGCCCTGGCAGCTTCTGCAAACCGCGAAAACGGTCATTGTTTTTTTTCTCCCGTTTGCAGAAGCGCTCAGTCTGGAAAACAGCCCCGGCAAACGGCCCTGCCGGAACTGGGGCCTGGCGTATCAAGATACCAATCGACTCATCGGGAAGATATCTGAAAGGATCCTGCGTTACCTGGCCGAGCGAGGCTACAGATCGGCCCTCACCCCCGCAACCCACAACTTCGATGCAGTCAAACTTATGTCCAGGTGGTCGCACAAGCATTTGGCGTATCTGTCGGGGCTCGGGCGCTTTGGGGTCAACGCGCAGTTAATCACGCCCTCCGGCTGCTCAGGCCGTCTTGGAAGTTTGGTTACCGAGGCGGACCTCGGCGACAGCGCGCTGGTCGCAACCAAAGAGCTTTGTCTCCATAGAGCCGGCGAGGAATGCCTCGAATGTGTCAGGCGTTGTCCGGTTGACGCAGTGAAGCAAAAGGGGATTGTCCGGGAGCGCTGCTGGGGCCGCCTCAATTCCAATTTGAAGGACTGGGATGCCTTCGCCGGTCTTGAAGATACGACCCACGTCTGCGGTAAGTGTGTGGTTGACTTGCCGTGCAGCCTCAAGGCACCGATGCCGATTGGGTGATGCGCGGCGGAAAGCGGGCTTTTCTCATGGGAAAGCGCAGAATTTTATGGCCCCACTTTGAGTTTTTAATGGGTGATGTTTAACAATCAGTTTCATGTAAGGAGGGAATTGCCATGAAGGATGCTTTTCACCAGATGATTGAGTTGCGGCGAAGCGTTCGACGATTTAAACCCGAGCCGGTTCCCACGGAAGTCCTGGCTAAACTGGTGGATGCGGCGCGTTTGTGTCCGTCTGCAGCGAACAAGCAGGCCCTGATCTTCATCGCCGTGAATGATCCCGAGCTTGCCGGACAAATTTTTGAGACTGAAAAATTCGCCGCATATCTGGCCGGAGCCGGTCAACCGGGACCGGGTGAGGAGCCCACCGCTCACATCCTGGTGGCCCAAGACAAAAACCTTGCGATTGCCGAAACGGTTCGCGATGTAGGGGCAGCGGTCCAAACAATCTTAATGGGAGCCTGTGCGTACGGCCTGGGAGCGACATGGCTGCGATCTTTCGATCGACCCAGGGCGGCCCAAATCCTCGGCTTGACGGCGCAGCACGAACCGGATTCGGTGATCGCGCTGGGCGTGCCGGCGGAATCACCCCAAGTCGTTCAAATGAAAGACGGTGACGTGAAATACTGGCGCGATGAGACGGGTCAGCATTTCGTTCCGAAGCGGTCTTTTGAGGAAGTGTGCTTCCTGAACGGCTTCTGCAGGCCGTGGGGTTAAACGGCCGGGCCGTTGCGAAATCGGCACCAAGCGGGACAGAGGGGATTTCACGGATGTTTTCCGATGTTGAGAACTTGCCCTGCTCTGGGTCCACAGTTGAACAGGATATCAAATGCGGACAGGTTCGGTATGAAGGATCCCCACAGCTGGGGATACACTGCGGCGCGCGGGTTGAAAAATGTGAGCTCAACACCCGCACGCTCAAAAGCCTCCGCATCGAGGTACTTGGCCGCGCTGCTTTGAGCCAGGAAATGAGAGGCGCCCAGTTGCTTACAGATCTCCACGGAAAGCCCGGGCTCTTTTCCCTCGACACCTAAGTCGGAGAGCAACATTACGCGGGTCTCAATTCCCAGGTGTTTTATGAGGTGTTGAATGATCCGCAGGTTGAAATCCACCAGCTTTTCGAACCCCGCTGAGAAAACATCTTCCAGAAAGCCGACATGGTCCTCAAAAAAGGGGGCATGCGCGTAGGCGGTCTTCAGGCTTAGGAGGTGTTTTCGGCTCCATCGCCCCTCGCGACAGATTCTCACACCGTGAATCCTTTGAATCCCCAAGCGCTTTTTCCGCACCGGGATGGTCATCCACAGCGTTCCTTGGTCATTTTTGAATCGGTTTCTGGTTAACCACGTGGTGCCGCGTGGAAACTGTACCGTATCCATGAGAACGAGCACGTCAGACCGATGGGCTTTCAAGAAAAATCCGGGGAAAGGGGCGAAAAAAGGTTGGTATGCCGAAACGATTTTCAATGAAACATGCCTTTTATCGAAGAAAAAGCTGCGGATTCTTTTTTTTCAGTTCCCTGTATTTTGACAGCGTCAACTTCCTTGCAAAATCCGGATGAGACAAATAAGCGAGCGTGTTCCTTTTCAAAGTATCCAGGACTTCGAGAAAGACCGCCTCCTTCTGATCCCGACTCACAAAGTGTCTGTCCCGCGTGTAGCTGTAAGTCACGGTTGGTCCAAGCGTCTTTTCAAGCAAAGAAAATGCGTGCGCTTTCTCTGGGACTGAATCGAGGTGAGACATGCGGAGGGGGATGTCAACACGCGCTTCCAAGCTGACCAACCATCTGTCACCGGCCAGCAGCCTGCTTCGGTTCCGGATTTCAAGCGTGAGACCATTCGGTAGCTTCAGGGTTTCGAAGAGATCCCCCGACCCATTTGGTGCGCATGACTTTAAGGGCGATTTCGGCATGGTTCTGGATTTTTCACCCCGTTTGGACAATTCGAAGCATCCTACTTGAGGTGTATTCGGCCACATCGGCCGATCGGTCGAGCGGCATAGAGCATAGGATATTCCCCGAAAAAAGGCAAGTGATCGAGACGGGGAATGTGAGCAGAAAAATTGACAGGAGCAAAGCCGGGTCGCGATGTGGTGAAAGTCCGTCCATTGAAGGCACTCAAAGACATGGTTGCCTGACACAGTGTAAATTCGGTCGTGCAGGAAAAAGGGCGGATTCTGTCCGCCCTTTTTTATTTATCGCGGATGAAAAACAGCCCCTGAGGATTCACCTGCGCTCTCAATTCCGCCTTGCCATTATGGAGCTTTTTGTTTAGATTTCAGTAGGGTGGATGAAAGGCGCGACGCGGGTTGAGATGCCCTTACTCTGTAGTGGCTGCTTGGGATGTTTGGGGCTTAACGTGTAACCGGCGCTCACCCATGAAGCGGCATGTATGATTCGGCTGATCGCTGACCGGCTGAAAGCTCCATCCGCAAATATCTTATTTCCGGATGAACACTGCTATGGAGTTCTCCTCTTGTCTAGACTGGTAAAATTGAAAAAAGCGGCGCGCTTTATTCTGATTTTCAGCCTCATGCCGGTATGTTTTCTTGAAAGCCTGGGATGTGCCGCGAGAGACACGTATACTTACCATCGGATTCAGACTGAATTCAAAGGCAAAAGCTCTATCCCCGTCATGCCTCACTCAGGATCATCCAAAACCGTCCAGGAGGCGCTTTCCGAGCCCCTCTCGATCAAGCGTGCAATCAACATCGCCCTGGAGCGCAACCCGGATATGGATATGGCGATTTCCCGCATCCAACAGTCCGACGCATTGATCGATGAAGCGTTTGCAGCGTTTTGGCCGGTCCTCTCCTTCTACGTTGAATACCTCCAGGGGGATGCCCCCTCTGCCTATCTATTCAAAACCATCGATCAGCGGGAATTACCCGAGCGGGTTGATTTTAATGATCCGGGTTGGTTTGAGAACTATGAAACCGGTATTCACGGACGAATCAACATTTTTAACGGGGGCCGTGATCTTCTTCGAAAAAAGATGGCGGAGACCGGGCTGGAAATTCGAGAGCTCGATCTGCAGAGCATCCAAAACGCCTTAATCACTTCGGTTATCAATGCCTTTTACAGCACGCTGGCTGCTCGCGACTTCATCAAAATCGCCCAGGCATCCGTAAGGACCGTAGAAGCTCAACTGCGAATCACCAAGGCGAGATATCAGGCGGGCGGCGCCCTCAAATCCGACGTGCTTTCCCTGGAGGTACGGTTGGCCCAGGCCAAGGAAGATTTGATCCGTGCAGAGAACAACTACAGCCTTTCCAAGGCCTCACTCGCCAACCTGCTTGGCGAAGATCCGGACACTTCCCTCGACCTTGCCGGTATGGAAACGGTTCCCATAGATTTGCCCAAGGACTATGCGTCGGGCCTTGTTCAGGCCTTGGCCAATCGTCCGGAACTCAGAAAGGTAAGGCTTGAGATTGTGCAATCCCGAATGGCCCTGGACACAGCCCGCTCCGAATACCTTCCGCGCCTTGATTTGCAGGCAAAATACTACCTCGATGACGCGAATTTCGACTTCGAAAGGGAAAGGGAGAACTGGACCGCAGGCATCATCTTGAACTGGGATCTTTTTACAGGGTTTGACACAAAAGCCAAAGCCGACAGAGCCACCCGTGTGCTTGAAGAAATGATGGCAATGGATCGCAAAACCGCCTTGGCCATTCAGCTCGATCTCAAAACTTCCTATTTGAAACTGGAAGAGGCGAAGGCCAGACTTGCCGTCACCGAAGCCAGTGCGGCGCAAGCAGATGAATCTTTGAGGTTGGTGAAAAAGCAATATGAAGGCGGGTCCGCAACCATTACCCGATATTTGGAAACTGAACTGGCATTAAATAGGGCGCGAATTCGCTCCACGGCTGCCTTTTATGATCGAGAAAAGACACGGGCCGCCGTTGGGCGTGCGCTGGGCTACTGGGGGAAATATGCCGGGGGAGACATCCATTGGCAATGACTGAAAAATCCAAGAAAACCCTGCGGGTATGCCTGGTTATTGGGGGTGCGATCGGCCTGATCGTGCTCATGCTTTTTATGACCGGGTTTTTTACCTCCAACAAAATCTCTTCCGAAAAAGTCAGCGGGGCACCAAAAAATGCCTTTCGACCTGAGAGGACTGCAAGAGCAGCCGTCGAAACCATTCAGGAATTTTATGAAGCCGTCGGTACCGTGCGCCCGGAAACGGAAATCAGTATCGAGGCACAGTTAACCGGAAGGATCCTGGAGATTCTTGTTCGCCCGGGGGACAAAGTCATCCGGGGTAAACTGCTGGTTCTGCTGGATAGCAGGGAGCTCCAGGCCCGTCTGGACCAAGCGAGACAAGGGCTCCTTTCCGCCGAAGCGCGGGCTCAACAAGCGAGGCAAGCGGTGATGGCCGCTGAGGCGGTCTTCGCCCAAGCTGATTCGGCATTCAAGCGCACCAAAGTCTATTATCAGTCGGAAGCCGCTACGTCACAGGATCTGGAACAGGCGGAGTCCGCCTACCTTCAGGCAAAAGCCAGAGTCAAACAGACTCAGGATGCCTTGATAGAGAGCCAATCCGGTGTCAAACGGGCAGCGAAGGTAGTGGAGGAAGCAAAAATTGCCATGGGCTACACCAAAATTGTCGCCCCGCAGGATGGGGAGGTTGCAAAGAGACCGGCCGAACCCGGTGATTTAGCCTGGCCGGGGAAAACCCTTCTGGTCCTCCAGACGCGGGGTGCACTTCGACTGGAGGCCCTGGTTCGCGAGGGCCTGATTTATCGCATCTCGCCCGGGAAGTCGCTCAAAATCGCTGTGGACGCCCTGAATCGCGTATTCGATGGAACGGTCGAAGAAGTGGTCCCCGCAGCCGATCCCATGACACGAACGTTCTTGGTCAAGGTTGCCCTGCCTCGAGAACAGGGCCTTTTCCCCGGCATGTTCGGAAGGCTTCTCGTGCCTGCGCAGGAGCGAAATGTCGTGGTCGTTCCCAAGAAAGCAGTGAGGCATATCGGTCAATTGGATGTGGTCATGATAAAGACAGACGGAACATGGCAGTCCAGCTATGTGAAGACCGGTCAGGAATTAGAAGGGGATAAGGTCGAAATACTTTCCGGCCTCAGCGGCGACGAATTGCTCGGCCTGGGGGATATGCGCGATGGCTGAACCCGACGCCATCCCCAGCGGATTGATCGCCCGCATTGTCAATCAATTCCTCACTTCGAAGCTTTCCATCATCTTCATCGTATTTTCCTTTGCCATGGGCTTTGCAGCCATGCTCCTCACCCCTCGGGAAGAAGAACCCCAAATTGTGGTCCCCTTGGCGGATGTATATGTGCAGGCACCCGGAGCGAGTGCCGAGGAAGTGGAAAAGCTCGTCGCTACCCCACTTGAACGACTTCTCTGGCAAATCGACGGGGTGGAATACGTCTATTCCGTGTCCCGTCGGGAGATGGCTATCGTCACGGTACGTTTTTTTGTCGGAGAGGACCGGGAGCGATCGCTGGTCAAGCTGCACAACAAAATCACGATGAATATCGACCAGGCGCCGCCGCTGGTTCAGGGGTGGGTGGTAAAGCCGGTGGAAATCGATGATGTGCCGATTGTCAACTTAACGCTGTATTCCGCACACCTCAACGATCACGAAATGTATCGAATCGGAGAAGAAGTCCTTTCCCGCCTTTCCGAGGTGGAAGACATCTCCCGGACACGCATTGTCGGAGGTAGAAAACGGGAAGTCCGTGTCGAACTCAGCCCACAGCTTATGTCCGGATACGGCGTGTCGATGCTTGAAGTTCAGCGTGCCCTCCAGAGCACCGATGTCGCTGTGTCCGCCGGAGCATTCATTCGTTCGAATCAGGAGAAATCCGTTACGAGTGACTCTTTTTTGGGCTCGGCCAAGGATGTAGAAACCCTGGTGGTGGGCGTCCATCAGGGACGCCCCGTTTACCTCCGCGACATTGCCACGGTCCTGGATGGTCCGGAAGAGGCGACCAACTATTCCAGGATCGGCTTTTCCAATTTTTATCTTCAAGAAAAGGGTTCGGAACCCGGGCTTCATACCTTCCCGGCTGTTACGCTTGCGCTGGCCAAAAAGAAGGGAACCAATGCCGTGCGGGTGGCGAATAATATCCTGCAAAGGCTGGAAGCACTGAAAAACCGAGTAATCCCTGCCGGTGTGCAGGTTGAAGTGACCCGTAACTATGGCCGGACAGCCCAACAAAAAGTGCACGACCTTCTGAGTTCTCTCTTTTTCGCCATCCTCACGGTAGTGGGGCTTTTGGCGTTGACATTGGGGTGGCGGGAAGCGCTTGTGGTGGCCACGGCTGTTCCCATCAGTTTTTCCCTCGCGCTTTTTGTGAATTACCTGTTTGGTTACACCATCAACCGTGTGACCCTTTTCGCCCTCATTCTTTCTCTCGGACTCGTGGTGGACGATCCCATCACCAATGTTGACAACATCCAGCGTCACATCGTCATGGGGAAGCGCAAGCCCGTGTCCGCCACTTTATTTGCCGTTTCGGAAGTCCTGCCGCCGGTGATCATGTCTACCCTGGCGATCATCGTTTCTTTCACGCCCATGTTCTTTATCACCGGGATGATGGGCCCGTACATGGCCCCGATGGCTGCAAATGTGCCGCTGACCGTTGTCTTCTCCACAGTGTGCGCGCTTACCATTGTTCCCTGGCTGAGTCATCTGCTGTTAAAACACCTTCATTCCGAAACAGAAGGCAGCGCAGGCGGCCGGGTTCGGGACACTACACCTGCATGGGTTAAGAGGGGATACCGTTTTGTTGTCGGTCCTTTTTTGGAGTCAAAAGGAAAACGAGGTCTGCTCTTTCTAAGTGTTGTTCTCTTGCTCGGCGGATCCGCTGCACTGGCGCTGTTTCGTTACGTTCCCCTCAAAATGCTTCCATTTGACAACAAGAACGAATTTCAAATCGTGCTTGACATGCCCGAAGGTACCCCTTTAGAGGCTACCGACAGGATTGTTCGGAGTTTCGAAAACTATCTGAGACAGGTGCCTGAAGTGACGAATTTTGTTTCCCACACCGGGATCTCCTCCCCCATGGACTTCAATGGGATGGTTCGGCAGTACTACCTTCGCCGAGGAGGCCATGTGGCCGATATTCGCGTCAACCTCGCCGACAAAACGCGACGTCAAGACCAGAGCCATGAGATTGTGCTCAGACTTCGCAACGACCTGGAAAACATGGCAACCGATCACGGCGCGATGATTAAAATTGTCGAAGTTCCACCGGGGCCGCCGGTTGTGTCGACGCTGGTTGCCGAAATCTATGGGACTCCGGACAAATCCTACCCGCAACTCATTGAAGGTGCGAAGTTCATCCAGGGGATCATGCATCAGGAGCCTTTCGTTGTGGACATTGATAATACCGTTGAGACTCCCCGTGAAAGACTGGATTTTGTTTTGGACAAAGAGAAAGCAGCCTTGCACGGGGTTTCCACGCACATGTTGACACAGTCCTTGAAAATGGCGCTCAACGGAATTGAGGCCGCCACCATTCATGCCGTGGGAGAACGCCGGCCGCTCACCGTAAACCTCATTCTACCCAGAAAGCAGCGCACAGGCGTCATGACCCTTTCACAGATTCCGATCGAAACCAGCTCTGGAAAAATGGTCCCCCTGGCGGAAATCGGGAGCTTTAAACCGGTGCCCGAAGACCAACCCATTTACCACAAGAACCTGGAGAGAGTTGTGTATGTGTTCGGGGAAATGGCAGGTCGGCCGCCGGCAGAAGCGGTTCTCGACATACAAAGCGCTTTAAAAAAGACGCCCCCGCCTTCGGGCATCCGGGTTGAATTGGCCGGGGAAGGGGAATGGAAAATTACACTGCGGGTGTTTCGTGACCTGGGAATTGCGTATCTCGCCGCCCTCTTGGGCATCTACATCCTGCTGGTGGTCCAAATGAATTCGTTTCTCATGCCGCTGTTGATCATGGTTGCCATACCGTTAACACTGATCGGCATCATGCCCGGGTTCTGGCTTTTCAATGTTCTTTTTCGGCATCCGGTCGGTGGGTTTGAAAATCCGCTGTTTTTTACGGCTACGGGCATGATCGGCATGATTGCCTTGGGTGGAATTGTGATTCGAAACTCACTCGTACTGATAGAATTTATTCAGGACGCACTTCGGGAAAAAGTTCCGTTGAGGCAGGCAATTTTGCAAAGTGGCGCCATTCGCTTCCGCCCCATCGTACTGACCGCTGCAACAACAGCCCTCGGTGCATGGCCCATTACATTGGATCCCGTCTTTTCCGGTCTTGCCTGGGCGTTGATTTTCGGGCTTTTTGCATCCACCTTGTTTACACTCATTGTCGTCCCTGTTTCTTATTATGCCCTTAACCGGAGACGGATCAAGCATGTGAGTCCAAGTTCCGACGACGCGTACGCATCCTAACCTAGAAAAACCGGTCACGGGTTCAATGGCTCTGCGTTAAGAAGTGATATGGCCCCAAATTCAAAGGGTGAAAGCAGACATATAGCAATCGCCCCGGTTTAAACGATCGAGACAATCGCTGCTGCTGAGGTCGTGAATAAGGATATGAACCTGGAGCCCTGTGGGGGAGGGTACAATCGCAGTCACAGCGCGTGGAATGACACAGCGTGAAAGAAGGGGGTTTTCTTCAATGAAAAATATTGTGAGCACAGAGATTTTGCAGGATATCCCTGTGGATCTCGATGCTGAGAACATCAAGAAAAAACTTCGCATGGAAGGAAGAAGTGAATGGCCTTCCGTTCAACGCCTCGCAGAAGCGGCGCAATCGCTTATCAAGGCCAGAGCGGTCTACAAGGTTTGCTATATCGAGTCCAAGTTCGAGGAGGGCGTTGTAATTGAAGGCAGGCGGTTAAAGAGCCGGGTCCTTCGCAGGAACCTGGAAGATGTTGAGCGGGTTTTTCCCTATGTGGTCACCCTCGGCAATGAGATAGAGGATCGGATTAACGAATGTACGGATGTGCTCGAACAGTACTATTTCGATACGATTGCAAATGTCTACCTGACAGCGGCCCGGAGATACCTGAAAAATCAATTGAAATCCAAATTTGCCCTGGATGGCATGTCTCTCATGAGTCCGGGTTCTTTAAAGGACTGGGGTTTGGAGGAGCAAGGGCCGCTTTTTTCCATCTTAGAGGATGTCGATGGCGCAATCGGTGTTCGTCTCACCGATACCTTTCTCATGCTTCCGAGGAAGTCACTATCGGGAATTTACTTCCCCACGGAAGTTCCATTCTACAGCTGTCAACTGTGTTCAAGAAAAAACTGCCCATCAAGGAAAGCCAAATACAAGGAAGCTTCGGCCAGAGAATACGGGATTCTGGATCCCCGCTCCGCTAACCCTTGACCCCCCCGGCAGTCAGCCCTCTCACCAGATACCGCTCAAGGATCAAAAAAAAGACGATAATCGGCACCGTGGCGATCACTGCCGCCGCCATGAGCAACTGCTGTGATACGTCGATATTGTCGGCGATTTGCATGATCCCGCGTGAAAGCGTGAACTTCGAAGGGCTGTCCAAAAATAGAAATGCGAACAGGAACTCATTCCAGGCAATCATAAACGTATAGAGCGCCACGGAAGCCATGGCCGGCAGACTCAAAGGCACCGTGATGCGCCAAATTACTCCCAACCGGCTACAGCCATCGATGAGTCCCGCTTCCTCCAAGTCGGGCGGAAGTGTTTTGAAATAACTGTGAAGCATGTATATGGCCACTGGAAGCGTTTGAGCCAGATAGACAAGGAGCAATCCGTGGAGATCATTCCTCAGGCCGAGCTTGGTGTAAAAGGCGTAAATGGGGACGGCAATCACGATGGCAGGAAACATGTAAATGACAAGGATGCTTCTGGAGAGGAACGCCCGCCCCCGGAACCGAAGTCTGGCAGTCGTGTAGGCCGCTAATGTCGCGAAGGTGACCGTCAACAATACGGTCAACACGGAAACATACGCACTGTTGGCAAAATATCTGCCGAAGCGAAACTGAAACCAGATTTCCTTGTAGGCGCTCATGGTAAGCTCCCCGGGAATCGGCCACAGGTTAAGGGGGTCTGTCGTCAGCAGAATGAGCGGTTTCAAGGAAGCCAGGATCATCCAGTAAAAGGGAAACGCGACGAGAAAGAAAAAAAAGAGAAGACCGAGTACGTGAAAAATCCTGAGCAATCCTGTCTCAATTTGTTCCCGATGCATGATGCTATTCCTCCTCCGCCCGCGGCATCACCCACTTGAAAAAAACGTACAGGAAAAGACCCAACACCGCGAACAATATCATTGCCAATGCCGCTCCCTGCCCGACATTCAACTCACCAATCAGAAAATCGTACACCTTAATGGTGAGGACTCGTGTTCCTCCGGTGCCTCGGGTGACCAAAAAAACGTCATCGAACTTATTGAATGTCCACATAAACCGGAGCAGTAACAGCGTGGCCAGGACCAGTTTGAGTTGCGGTAGTGTAATAAAGAAGAATTTTTGAAGCGGAGTGGCGCCGTCTACAGCGGCAGCCTCATACAGCACTTCGGGAATCGCCTGCAGGCGGGCTAAAATGAAAAGAAAGTCAAACGGAAAGTAGCGCCAACCCTCGAAAGCAATGAGCGAGACCATGGCCCACGGACGCTGTCCCAGCAAATGCAGGGGCTGATCCAGAATGCCCGCACCCAGCAGGCCGGTCATCAACACACCCCGGGGATCGAGGATGAATCTCCAGGCGAAAGCAACAGCCACAACCGGCGCAATGTAAGGGATCAAAAGGGTTCCTCTTATGAAACCTCTTCCGCGAAAGCGATCAAGGACAATCAGCGCCGCTGTCAGTCCCATCAAGAGCGCAAGCAACGTTCCACCGGTTGTGTAGATCAACGTCGCCTTGAGTGCAGGAAAGAAGTCATGGTGGGTTAGAATTCGGACAAAGTTACTCAGCGTTGCTTCCAGCTCCCACCAACCGACCCGACGCAGATCAAGCAAACGCACCTTATGGAAAGCGAGCCACAGATTCCAAAGCACGGGGAATAGAATGAGCGCAAAAACAAGGACCAGGGGCGGTGCCAACAGCAGATAAGCCAAATGTTGCTCATTGTGAGCAAAAGTGCCGGGACGCGGCAAGCGAAAGCGGCCGAAGCGGAAGAAGGTTCTAAAACCCATGCGCCTATCCTATCGGATACCTTGGAAGCCTATTGACAGCCTTCAAGCCCGCGGACGGTTTGCGTCATCTGCACGGCAGCATCCTCTGCCGAAATTTCTCCGTCCAAAAAACGCCGCAGAAGCCTTACCACTTCTTTGGTCCCGTATATCTTGCCGATACAGCCGCCCTTGCCCGCCCCAAAACCCCACCGGTCAAAATTGTTCACACCCGCAATGATATTGTCTACGACCTCATCCGAATAGAGGTCGGATATCTTGGCCGTGCGGTCCACACCGATCTTGAGCTGCTTCCATCCATCCACAAAGCGGGGGCGCAAGGGAAATTTTCCCTCGGGCGCCATGCTGAGCCAATCAAGATACCCCTCGCCAAGCAAAAACGCGGCAAACTTCGGGGCATTTTCACCGGCGCCGACCGTGATTCCAAAATAGCTCACCTGTCCCCATTGTGCCGGTTTTGTCCCCAGAGGCCCCTGAAAGGCGGTGACGATTCCCGTCATTTCATGGAGCGGTTTTGCAAGGCCTTGGACGGTTACGGGGCTCGAATCTCTCAGGTTCGCCAGTTCATCCAAGATATAGGGAGACCACACAATCATTGCCACCCGGCCCGCAAAATAGTCTTCCCGTGTCTGACGCCAATAGATATCCCCGGGGGGGGTTAAATCGGCAAGCCCTTTATAGAAGTTAAGCGCCTGAATGAACTCCGGCGTATTTAAGTCCACTTCACCGGTTTTCGGATTTACAAGACGTGCGTTGTTGGAAAGGGCCATGTGCTCAAAAACCTGTTGCATATAGACCTGCGTCGGATCGGTGCCGACTGCGATCCCCCAAATCTTGGGCGGGCTGTGCAAGGCTTGGGCGGCCGTCAGAATCTTTTCCCAAGTGTTTGGAAAACCAAGCAACACCTCCGGTGCTCGACCCGCAAAGAGGTCCTTCCGGAATAGGAGAAGCTGCCCCCAGCCGTCGGCCGGTATGGCTGCCCAGCCGTCTTTCGCGGCAGCTAGATTCAACGGTCCCGGAGCAAATGTGTCCACTCCCAGCCGCTTGATAACCGTCGTCGCCGCCTCAGCGTCGAGAATACCCTCCTCCGCCCAGCTGATGATGAAGTCGAGCGAAACGAAGATTATGTCCGGAAGCGCATCGGCGGCTGCCGCTGCCATCACTCGAATCGCCAGCTCGCTCTCCTCGATGGGGACAATCTCCACCTCGATGTGTGTGGCCGCGGTGAAACGCTTTGCGAGCTCATTTTGAATGGTCATGCGCTTCGGTTGGTTTTCCGTGGTCCAAAAGGTGATCTTTTCCCCTTGGGCACTTTCCGCCGTGCTTCCATTCAAAAAAAACATCATCCACAAAGCTGATATCCCGATGAGTCGTGTGTACCCCTTCATGAGTTTTCCTCCTTTTCGTTAAGCGTTTCGATTCGCAAAGTTGATAGGGTAAAGTTCATGACGCTAACCTGTTTCATTGCCCGGTCCGGTCGGTCCTCGATTTTCCGCAAGAGGCGTTGTCGACGGGTTTCACGACCAAAGGGCTCAGGTTGAGTCGTTTGGGGATCAAGGCAGCATGGGGTGCCGTGTGAATAAATGCGTTACAGAATTAAAAAATCGAGGGCCTCAGGGTACAGGATTCATGGTTTACCGACCAACAAGGAAAGAGGACGAACTCCCCCACTATACGTCCCGTATAAAAAAAATAATAAAAGATCGCTCAAAAGTCCAGTCAAATATTTCGAGATCTTCGAAAGGCTGTGATGTCAGAGAGCCGGGAAAGGTTCTTTCGCGGACGCACAAAAGGTTTACACCGCAAATGCTCGGCAAATCGTATTCACGCAAAGCCGAAATAGTGATTCCCGAGCATATCCGCTCTAACGCCCCTGTTTCAGCTATGTTCCAGGGAAATAAGGATTCCGGATTTCGGCAAAAAAATGTTAGAATGTAATTCAATAACTCTGTATCATTAAAGTTTTATGGTCTAAAAAAATGGTTTTCAG
>Ga0180431_10005087_pt1 | contig 16158 bp, 10 predicted proteins | sample SS_ome_11_FD_132459 | JGI IMG/M metagenome (GOLD analysis project Ga0180431, IMG submission 132459) | Hypersaline lake sediment archaeal communities from the Salton Sea, California, USA - SS_1_MS_1 metaG | ecosystem: Environmental > Aquatic > Non-marine Saline and Alkaline > Hypersaline >... | reverse complement strand
ATTTCTTTTCATTTTCCAGTAAATGGACACCTTGGAAATAAAGATCCTCGGTGGACTGAATCATTGCCCCTGCTATGGTATAGAAACAGATTAAAACAGGTATTATAAAAAATAAGAGAAAGAATAGTATAATAAAGGAATTGAATATCATATGATATAATTAAGAAATAAATTTGATTAAATGAACTATGTTTACGTTAGATCCAATATATTTACTTATATCGATACCTGCGGTATTATTAACTTTTGGTGCTCAATTATTTGTAAGATATTATTATTCAAAATATTCGAAAATTATAAATTATAATAGACTAAACGGATTAGAAACAGTTGAAAAAATAGCTAGGGAACATGATATTAATATTAAAGTTAATATATCACTTAATGACTTATCAGATAATTATAATCCAATTAATGGAACTTTAACTCTATCTGAGAAGGTGGCAAGAACTCCAACAGTATCATCTGTAGGTATAGCTGCTCATGAAATGGGTCATGTTTTGCAACATAAAAATGGATTTATTTTAATAGTAATAAGGAATATTATAACACCGATAGTGAATATTGGTTCAACTTTGGGATATTTTTTATTTATAGTAGGTTTACCTCTTCAGTTATTTAATATGGTTATTTTAGGAATTATCTTATTTTCATTATCAACATTATTTACAATTATTACTCTTCCAATCGAGATTGATGCTAGTGTTAAAGCATTAAGAATACTTAGAAGTTTAAATATTGTTAATGAAAAAGAAGTAGGCGGGGTAAAGAAAGTATTAACTGCAGCAGCTTTAACATATTTAGCAGCTGTAATGCAGTCATTATCCTCATTATTGTATTATATCCTTAGAGCCTTTAACGTAAAGAAAAAGGATTAGAAAATATTAACCAATCAATAAGCCGAATTCTGTAGCCTTAATAATTTAAGGCGATGATCATTTATCTATATTAATTTCAATAAATTAATATCTTTGTGATTTATACACAAAGTGCGGCAAATTTTCTGCCTTGCTGTAGATAGGGGTTACCTTGCTCATTTAGATTACTCTAAATGACGGTAGTCTCTTACACTACCTTTTCAACCTTACTATACTTCGCTAAAGCTTCGTATAGCGGTATGTTTCTGTGGCCCACCTCCGATAAAGCTAAGATGAATAAATCCACATAGCTTAACGAAAGCCTCTATTTATTCTTCAAGAACTATAGGGTTTTATCCCAGAGATCACTCCCTGCCTATTTTCATAGGTATCTATCATGTCAGTATGATATTGTTAAATATCTTACAAACAGTCCGGACTTTCCTCCATGTAAAATAACAAATGTTTCATTACATGGCGATCATCTAGATTGGTTAATGATATATTATAACATAAAAAGGTACTTTTTTCATGATATTAAAGTATTGATATAACAGGGAATTCTTTATTATTCGGAGATTGTTGTTAATGCTACGTTTAAAGTTGTATATCCTCTTTCCAATTCTGCTTTTAAAAAAGGTGGCAAAGGACCACTTCCGTTTCTTGAGTGAATATATCTTTCTAATTCTTGTCTTTTTCCTCCTAGGTATTCAAAACGGTTCATATCTGGAGGTTTATTTGCTACAAGAAATCTAGCTGCTCTTTCTGTTGATTGTATTTGAAATTTTAATTTATTAATGATTTCAAATGATTCTTCACTTAATAATTCTTTGAATTGTAACTCAAGCATAAAGAAATTTCTCTGATTTAACAATGAAAGGCAAGAAAGAAATTGATTATAATCATGTTCAAGCCAAACTAATGATAATGATATAACTATTCTTTTAAGCTTTAAATCGTTTATTGATTCTGCATTTTCAAATAATCTTTCCGCTTCTCTACTAACTTGAGTATACATATCAAGATTTGATAAATTTATTATATATGTTAATCTTTCTACATTCTTTCTAATTCTATCGATATGTTCCTGTTTAATATGAAATGAATTATACAAATCTAAAACATCAAGTAATTCTAATGCTCTATCACTTAATTCTTTTTCTATTTCTAGAAAGAATCTATTCGGTGTATATTCCAAGCATTGTTGTAAATCTGAGAACCCTTCATAACCGTTTTCATAGATAGATAAAACTGAAGCTACTACGATTTTTGCTAGCTTCCTTTGTTTCGTAGTTACCGAATCATATGATAAATAAGCCAGTTCTCTAGCAAGAAAATCATAAACATCTATAGATTTATCTAGCTCAGTGATTTTAGAACTAAGTTTTCCAATTGATTCGTATATATCTCCGATATCACATGGATGAAGGGAGATTTCTTGGGGGCTAAGGGTGTCTATAATTAATTGTCCGTTGAGACTTAGTGTTCTAAAAGCTCTATCAATGAATAGATCGGGATAATGTCTCATTAATCCTATATTATTTACTAGATTGGAGTAACCTTGTTCATAATGCAATAATACTGTTGATATTACCATCTGAGCCATTTTTAATTGGTTTGGAGGTAGATCGCATTTCTTTGCCATAACAGCTTGAATATGAAGATAGCAGTATACGTCAGCTGGATCGCTAATATCTTGGATATGTTTTACGATTAAACGAACAGCATTATGGGCTCTTTGGTAATCTTCAGTTGTGTATTCTGTTTGGGTTTCAGACATGTTTATGGATTACTAAATTGTGGTACAAATTTTCCTACTAATGTAGTAAATATTCCATTTGCTCTGTTTGGAGTCAAATCTCCCTGTTGTAGTCTTCTAATAATCTCTCTTGCTAAATGAACTAAGGTGACAGCAAATGAATGTCTAGGATTCTGTTGTCTAGCAAATTCATTTAATTCTAAATCAGTTGTGGTAAATCTCTGTCCTGGTTGTACACATAAAGGATTTATCTGGTTACCTGAAATTGCAGTAAGTCTTGAACTTGTATAAATATTATCTAGGTCATCTAATATAGATTGTGATTGTACAGTCAATCGGTCATATGCTTTAGATACAAACATTTCAGGGTCTCTCTCAAATAGCCTAGTAAATAATTTTATATGTCTTGTATCAAATTCTTGTTGTATTAAAAATAATGTTAGAACTATCTTTCGTAGTCTATATTGTTCGTAATTAGAAAAGAGATTATGATTTTCAAGAAATAAATGTTCTCTTAATGCTTGAAATACTTTCTTTCTAGATACTGTATTTAAGGCTCTTGATAGTATAATATTTAGTATTCCTAGTTCTTCATATACTAATGATTGTTCATATATGTTTTCAGTTATTGGTTCATCTTCTGCTTTATCTTGGCGTATTTTTGTAAGCAAATATGATGTTGATGCTATACCTTCAATACTTTGAAGTACTTTGCGTCCTTTAGAGCTTAAGTGTTTTTTAGCTTCTATATAGAATTGAATTGCATCTTCTTTGAATAATTTCGAAAATTTTTCATATCTTCTAGGACCAAGTTCTTTCAAAACTAAAACTAAAGTACAGGAAAACATAGATTTAGTAAATTCATAGGCACCCAAGCCGCTTTGTAGTGCTAAATTTATTCGGAAATGTATATATTTGTAAATATCTTCAGGATTACGTAATTGATTTACGTTTTTAAGAAGTGTTTTAGCTTCATCGTATATATCAGAGTATCCCTGTGGTCCTAATAATGGGTCTAAAGATCTTGCCCATCTTATTGATGATTCAGCACTATTAACTTCAGATAAAAAGGCTTGAGATTTATGATTTAGTGTCCTTTGAGCAGCAGCGAAAAATTTATCAGGATCTTTTTTCATTAATTCATATTTATCTAATATGTGTTCTGATCCTCTATCATAGGCTAGTAAAACAAGTGTATAAGTGAATTTTAGTCTTCTAAAACCTTCTAAATCAAGTCGGGATGCAGAAGTAAATTGGGGTTTATGACTGTTATAATGTTCATAAAGTTCTTTGAAAAAGCGTTCTCTATCACTGCCACAATTTTTCATTTCTACAAATAATGATTTGGCAGTCTCCTTGTCAATAACGTCTGTTTGTTGCATTGACGCTGTTTCTACCATTTGTTGATTATATCATGTTATAGGACAAGTATCAATATTATAGGATATGTAGATGATATATATCAGGTTAATAATATTTTACAATTAAGACTATCTTGTGTAGAATTTATAGCAATTAATTAATACTATTATTATTATGGTTAGAACAAGATTTGCTCCAAGTCCGACAGGTTTTATGCATATTGGAGGTATTCGAACAGCTTTATACAGCTATGCTCTTGCAAAGAGAAATAACGGTAAATTTATTCTTAGAATTGAGGATACAGATAAAAAAAGAGAAATCGATGAGGGAATTGGAGATATAATTAGAGGATTAAAAGTTTTTGGATTAAATTATGATGAAGGACCAAATAAGGGGGGAGATTATGGACCATATATACAATCAAAAAGGTTAGATATTTATAAGAAGAAAGCTGAGGAGCTTGTTGATAAGGGAAAGGCATATTATTGTTTTTGTTCAAAAAAAAGATTAGAGAAGGTTAGAAAGAAACAGCAGAAGGAGGGTAAACAACCAATGTATGATAGAAAATGCAGAGATATAGATATAAAGGAAGCAAAGGAAAGGATAAGAAATGGTGAAAATTATGTTATTAGATTAAAAATACCAAATGGTAGAAATTTAGAGATTAACGATAAATTGATGGGAAGAATTACTTGGAATAGTGATGATGTCGATGATCAGGTTTTATTAAAAAGTGATGGTTATCCTACATATCATTTAGCTGTGGTAGTAGATGATGTGTTAATGAAGATTTCTCATATTACAAGAGGTATTGAGTGGCTGGCAAGTGTACCGAAACATATATTATTATATGAAGCTTTTGGTTATAAATTTCCAATTACAGCACATATGCCTGTTATATTGGATCCCGATGGAGGTAAATTGTCAAAAAGGAAAGGTGTAGTATCAGTTAGAGATTTTTTAAAACAGGGATATTTACCTGAGGCATTATTAAATTTTTTAATGCTTCTAGGATGGTCTCCTGATGATGATAGAGAATTTTTTTCATTAAAAGAGTTTGTAAAAGAGTTCAGTTTAGAAAGATTAAATAAAGCAAGTCCAGTATTCAATAGACAGAAACTGATATGGTTTAATGGAGAGTATATTAGAAATTATTCTAAGAAATTGTTCACTAAAAAAGTAAGAGAATGGGTTAAAAAATATTGTGAAGATAAGGAAATGGTTAAGAATACATCTAATGATGAAAAGTTAATAAATAAACTGGCATTGATACAGGAAAGAGTTTCTTTATTAAGTGAAGTTGTAGATTCAATAAGATTTTTTTATAAAAGATTAGAAGTCCCTAAGATCAAAAGTATTAAAGGGGTGAAGAGATATGAAAGTACAGACTATAAAAATGCTATAAATGATTATACAGATATAATAACAAGCTACGATTCTGATACAGAAAATTGGGAACATAAGGTTTGGGAGAGTGATATTAGAAAGTTATCTGATAAATACAAATGGAGACATGGAGATATGTTTATGTTAATTAGATTAGTTATATGTGGAAGTCCGGTCTCACCCCCATTATTTGAGTCACTAATTATACTATCAAAGGACGAAGTACTAGTTAGATTAAATGATTTTATTAGTGAAAATTAAGATTATATTTTACTGCCAATAAATTGTTTAAGAAAAAGACTATTAAAATATTTTTTTTAATTACTGTATTTTTGTGTATTTATCAAAAGAAGGTTTATGCTAACTTTTATGCTGAAAGTGAATACAAAATAAATATTGATGTTTTATCTAATAAAGAAGCGGTAGTTGAATACGATGTGCATTTAGTTAATCAAGGAGAAGGTTTTTATATAAGGGATTATTCGATTCTATCTGGACATACAGATATGATGAATATTGAGGTAGAGGAGAATGGAGAACCAGTTAATTTTAAAAAGGAGTATATGAATGATAGGGTTAGGATAAGGATAAGTTTAAATAAGCAGTTGGTCTCAAAAGGCGATGATACTAATCTAAAATTAAAATACAATACTCAACAGCTGTTAAAAGGAGAAGGATTAATAGATAAATTATATATACCACCAGTACAGACAGAAGAAGATACAGAGAGGGTGAATTTTTCTGTAAATATATCGGAAGAAATCGGAGATCCAAGTTATATTTCTTTAAGTGATGATGAATTTGAGAATAAAGAGAATTTCAAAAGTATAAGTTATTCACAAGATGACTTACCTTTCGGGTTGGTGATGATTTTTGGTGATGCTCAGCAGTATGAATTTACTTATAATTATGAATTAAATAATGATTCAGATGAAAGGAAGATCTTTACTATAACATTACCTTGTGATACTTCATATCAAAAAGCAAATTTTCTAAATACAGATCCTATACCAAATAGATTGTTTACTGATAAAGAAGGTAATAATATAGTTGAATATATAATAGATGCAGGTAAGAAAATGGAAGTAAAAATAGGGGGATATATATATATGAACAAAAGTGAAGAAACAGATCAGTTAAAAACAGAAGAGATTAGTGAATTTTTAAAAGACACTGAAATATGGAATTTTAATAATGACGAAGTGGATGAAGTTGTTGATAAGATTACTAGGGAAGATTATTCGAATTATGAAAATGCAAAGTTTATTTATGATTACATTCTTGCAAATTATAAGTATCGGGGATCACAGTCGAGTGATAGAATAGATGTCAGAGAAATTATAAATAGTGACAGAGATTTATCATGTGAAAATTATGCTGATTTATTCGTTGGTTTATCCAGAAAAGCAGGTATTCCTTCCAGATTAGTTGTAGGTTTTATAGATATAGAAGGAGAATTAAATAACTTTCATTATTGGTCGGAGTTTTATGATATTAAGAGAAATAGATGGGTTATTGTTGATCCATGTCTATCAGATGTATTTTTATACGAACAATTTGATGAGTATGATTTAAGTAGGATTGTTTTGGGTTATAGAGGTTTATCGGATAGTTTTCCTCGAGTTATCAATCCCTTAAAGAAGATTCAAGGGTTAGAAGTTAATAATTTGGAGATAAAACCATCTAGTTATAAGTACGATATTGATAGACAAAATATAGAATTTGACTACCAAGTAGGGGACTCTGATATTTTCTTTAATAGTTTTCCTTTAACATTGGTAATAAAGAATAATTCTCAAAATATTTTTCGAATAGAAGATGTTAAGTTTGATAATTTTGAAGTGAATATGAGAGAAGAGCATATTAATGGGGATTATCTCGAGGCGGTTTTCCCAGGACAATTAGCTAAAATATCTATTGATATCTCGAATTTAAATGATAATTCAGTAGAAAGAATAGAAAATTATAATGTTGAGGTAACTGGGAAATATGGAGATAATAATTTTTTTGAGAATTTTCAGTTTGATGTAAAGAAGCCTTTATCGTTTTATCACATTTTATCTTGGTTTTTTGCCTTACTTACATCGGTAGTTTTTTTAATGATATTTTTAATTACTTATAGAAGATTAAAAAATATTTCTTTTAGGAAAAAACCGAAATATAAATATAAATTCAGAAAATCGAAGATGGGATGTATAAATGTTCCTGTTTCATTAAGTTAAATATAATTATGATTTAGCAGTAATTTATTGTATTTGCTTGAATATTTATGATATTCCTGCTTTAATAATATTTAATAACTTGTTAATTTAGTTGTAACTTGGAAAAGGTATTTGTTCGTGAAATACTGCTTATTTTATTTTTCGCCTTAGCTGGTGGATATATTGCGTTGAAACTTAAACAGCCTGCTTTAATAGGATATTTAATTGGAGGTTTGTTTTTATCAGTGCCTTTGTTTTCTAAATATATAGATTTTGATGTATCAAGGAATGTTGCTCAAATTGGAATTGCTCTTCTTTTATTTACAACTGGATTAGAATTTTCTATAACAAAATTGTTATCGATTAAATTTACGGTAATTATAAGTGTGTTTGTTCAAGCTTTTTTGTTTATAATTTTTTCTACTTTCATTTTCTCAAAATTGTATTTTTCGAATTATCAAGGTTTGTTTTTAGCAGCTGCTTTTTCAAATAGTGCAACTATAGTTGTTTTACATATAATAGATAAGAGTGAAGATATAGATATAAACATTACGAATAATATAATACAGTGGATGATTTTACAGGATATAGTTATGGTGATTGTCGCGGCAGTAGTTAATACTATATCTCAAAGTGGAATCATCGAAATATATGGTATTGTCGAATCATTAGCAAAAAGCTTTGCATTTATTTGTGCTGCAATTTTATTAGGAAAGAGCGTGATACCATTCGTTTTTGAATCTGTTTCTAAACTTAAATCATTTGAAATACTTCTAATACTATCGTTTGTATTTTGTATGTTAATTGCTTATTTAGCTGAATTAATAGGTTTATCATATACATTGGGAGCTTTTCTAGCAGGAATTATGATATCTGAAAGTTTTGTAAATCATGAAATAATTTCGGAAATAAAACCCTTAAGAGATATTTTCTCAGTACTATTTTATGTGACTTTAGGGACATTATTGTCATTTGAATTCTTTATAGGAAATATATTTAAGATATCTGTAGTTTTAATAGTTTTGTTAATATTAAAGTTCATAACGACTTTTATTGTAATTTTAATATTTAAGAAACAAACACGTACTGCTTTTCTTTTAAGTCTGATTTTAAATCAGGGAGGGGAATTTACATTTATATTGTCACAAATAGGTCTTGAAAATAATTGGATAGATAAGGAGTTTTATTCTATTAACATTATTGTAAGTATCTTGTCAATATTGTTAAGTCCAATATTAATACCTAGAGCTAATGACTGGTATTATAAGATTCGTAAATATATTAGAGATAAAAGTCCTAAATTATATAGGTTTATTTTTGTTAAATTAGATAGTATTGTAGATATCGATCAACCAGAAATTACTAATCATGTGGTTATTTGTGGCTTTGGTAGAGTAGGAACTTATGTTGGGAGGGCTCTTGAAAGGACAAATATTCCTTATATTGTAATAGATTCTGATACTGATACTGTTGATTATTGTAAGCAAAGAGGTATCAAAATTGTATTTGGTGATGCTTCAAATATTGATGTTTTAGAAAAGGCGGATATTGAGAGAGCAGTTGCATTAGTAATTGCGTTACCCGAGGAAGCTGCATGTGAAATAATTGCATCGAATTCAAGAGCTTTAAATCCAAAGATAAAAGTTGTAGCAAGAAGTCATGTTCCAGAAGAAGATAGAAGATTGAAAGTCAAAGGTGTTACAGTAACAGTTGAGCCTGAATTTGAAGCTGCTGTATCTATATCAAAGAAGATATTGAATTATTTCGGGAAGAAGGAGCTAGATGTAACTAATTATTTAAAGAAATCGAGGAGAAGGAAAAGGAGTAAAATTGGGAATAATAAAAATGAATAGTTTATGAATTAGAGTAATTAGACACATTTCTAATGATTTTATTATTTTAGTTTGACACTCTAAGTATTTTTATTATAATAAAAATAGCAGTGTATTATTGTTTTTAATAATATAGTACACTTAAATATATTTAAAAACTGCCATATGTCAAAAGTAATCAAAGATATAATTATTCCATTTTCAAAATTAGGAGATGTTGAGGTTGAATTTATTGGTTTGAAAGCTGCTAATCTTGGAGTGCTTGTGTCTAAGCGTATCCCTGTTCCCAATGGATTTGTAATAACTACCGATGCCTTTGGTAGATATCTTGTAGATAATAAACTGTCTGAATTTATTGATAAAGAGTTATATAATTTAGATCTGTCTGATAGTGTTAGTGTAGAGAGTGTTTCTAAAAAGATTAGAAGCAGCATTTTAAAGTACGATTTGAGTAAAGATTTAAAAAAGGTTATTTCAAGGGCTTATGCCTCTTTATCGGGATTTACAGATACTTATGTAGCAGTTAGGAGTTCTTTGCTTTTTGACAGTATGAAAAGGGATACTTTTTCTGGTGAATATTCTTCATTCTTAAATATAAAGGGGAAAAATGATGTTATTGAAAAGATTAAATGTTGTTGGGCTTCATTATTTACGCCTCAAAATTTGTTTAATTCTTTGAGTATTAAAAAGGATTTATCTTCTTTAAAAATGGCAGTTATAGTTCAAAAGATGATTCAATCCGAAGTTAGTGGAATGCTCTTCTCTATTAATCCAATTGATAATGATGAAACTAAAATTTCAATTGAGGCTGTCTTAGGTTTAGGTGAGGTATTAGCTACAGGTCAACTAGTGCCTGATACATATTTGGTGGGTAAGGGAAAAGAGGAGATTATAGAGAAGAAGATTGTTCCTCAAGAATGGATGATGGTAAGAAAAGGAAGAAGTAAGAAAGGTGAAGATCCTAATGTAAAGGTAAAGGTAAGTGATGTCTGGAAGGTAAGACAAAAACTTGAAAGTAAGTATATTAATAAATTAGTAAAATTAGGCAAAGATATAGAGAAAAAACTTGCAGAGCCACAGGAAATTGAATGGACATATGAAGGTGGTAGAATTTGGATTGTACAAACTAGAGCTATTACAAAGTTAAAAATCGATGAAGGTGAGTCATGGAAGAAAACACCTACATTTGCAGCTTTAAGAGCAAGGGTAGAGTCAGCAGAAGATAAAAGAGTAGATGTACAGAAGGAGAAGAAAGTAAAGAATAATATACAAAAAGCTCCTCAAAAGAGAGAATCAGATAGTAAAAATAAGGATGAAGATAATAAAGTTATATTGTCAGGCGAAGTAACTAATGATGGAATTGTGGCTGGTGCAGTGAAGATTATTAACTCAAAGAAAGATTTAAAAAACATTAAGAAGGGGACTGTTATTGTAGCAGATAAAGTAACATCTGAATTTGAGGGTAAGTTAGATAATGTTATTGCAATTATTACTGATGTACGAAATAAGGATTCTTATGAGACTATAATGGCAAAGGGGCTAGGTATCCCATGTGTAGTTAATACTAATATTGCTACTAAAGTATTAAGGAATAATGAACTTATTACAGTTGATGGAAGCCGTGGTGATATCATTACAGGTGCTACAAGGGAAGCTTTGATTGAAATTGAGAAAATGATAAGTAAAAATGTGAAAGAAGAAAAAGAATCGGGAGATAAAAAGGAAAAAAAGAGACATGAAAAGGTTGACAAGAAAGTTAAAGAGGTTAAAAAGACTGCAACAAAAATTTTTATAGATTTAGATGAACTCAATAGATCTCCATCTTTAGTTGATAAAAATATTGATGGAGTAGCTAATGTAAGTCTAAGAGATATCTTTACTGATGAGACTATTCATCCTCAATCTGTACTGAAACGTAAAAAAGATAAAGAAAAGTATATCAATGATATTGTTACGGGAGTATTTAGAGTAGCCAAGTCTTTCGATCCTAGACCGGTTATATATAAATTATCGGATTTATCAACAACAGAATATGCAGAGTTAAAAAGTGGGCATGAAATTGAATCAAGTGAAGAGAATCCATTATTAGGTTATAGAGGTACTTATAGATTAATTTCTAGCTCTGATGAATTAGAACTTGAACTTGAGGCAATTAGGATTATCAGAAATAAAGAAGGTATAAAAAATGTCTGGATCGCAGCACCTTTTGTTAGGACTTATAGAGAAATGAAAGAGCTAAAGAAGCTTTTATCTTCTTTTGGATTTAGAAGATCATCGACATTTAAATTATTATTAACTGTTCAAGTTCCATCGGTTGCTGTGACAATTGATAAGGTATTAGATTTAGGGATAGATGGAGTTGTATTTGATATAGATATGTTGTCTCAGCTTATGCTTGGAGTTGATAAAGCAAATCCGAAGATATCTAAAGAATATAATGGAACTCATAAGTCGGTTTTATGGGCATTAAAAAGAGTTATTAAAGCATGTAATAAAAATAAAGTTCATTCTCAAGTTTATAGTAGGTCAGTTGCTTCTAATCCCGATTTAATAAAAAAGATTGTGGAATTTGGTGCGACCTCTGTTTTAGTAGATTTAGAGATGTTAGATCAAACACGTGATTATATTTATGATGCAGAAAAGAGTTTAATAACGAAGAAAAAGAAATAAATCAAAATCTCTTGTAAAAAATCAATTATTAATTTCAATATTTTTATTACTTGATTTTTAAAATTTAATTATATACTATAAGTGTGATTTCAGATAAGTAACTCATTTCATGCAAACCAAATTTATATTCATAATTGGTGGTGTTATTTCGGGGTTAGGGAAAGGTGTTATAACCGCTTCGATTGGAAATCTTCTTAAAAATTTTGGTTATAAAGTTACTGTTATTAAGATTGATCCGTACCTAAATTCAGATGCTGGGACGATGCGTCCTACAGAACATGGAGAAGTGTGGGTTACAGAAGATGGAGGAGAAATAGATCAAGATTTGGGAAATTATGAGCGATTCTTGGATATTACTTTGTCTAGGGATAATAATATAACTTCTGGAAAAGTTCTATTCAATGTCTTAGAAAAAGAAAGACGAGGGGAATATTTAGGAAAAACTGTAATGTACATTCCTCATGTAACTAACGAGATAAAGAGACAAATAATTAGGATTAGTAAAAAAGATAAGTACGATTTTATACTTATTGAGATAGGTGGAGTAGTAGGCGACTATGAGAATGTTTTATTTTTAAAAGCAGCACAGCTAATCGAAGACAAATATCCAGTTATGTATATTGAGATAGCATATTTGCCAACTCCTAAACATCTTGGAGAAATGAAAACTAAACCTATTCAGCATGCTATAGCAGATCTAGGTTATACTGGTATAAAGCCTGATATGGTAATTGGTCGTGGGGAAACTTTTCTTGATAAACCAAGGATAAAGAAGATATCAGTATCTTGCGGTATACATTTGGATAAGATATTTTCTGCACCAGATGTAGATAATATTTATGAAATGCCATTAATACTGCATAGACAAAAACTTGATGAAAAAATATTAAAAATATTTGATATAAAAAAGAGGAAAAGGATTGATAATAAATGGAAAGATTATATAGAAAGAATTAAGAAATTAAAGAAACAAGTAAGGGTAGCTATTATTGGTAAGTATATAGATTCAGGGAAATTTACATTAAAAGATTCATACATATCTGTAGTTGAGGCAGTTAGGCATGCTTCTTGGCATAATAGAAGAAAGCCAGAATTGATATGGATCAATGCCAAGTCAATTGAAGAAGATAAAAACAGATTAAAAGAATTAGAAAAAGTTGACTGTATTATTGTTCCAGGAGGCTTTGGTACTAGTGGTATAGAGGGGAAAATAATGGCAATAAATTATTGCCGTAAAAATAAAATTCCTTATTTAGGTCTTTGTTTGGGTATGCAGGTGGCTGTTATTGAGTTTGCAAGAAATGAATGTAATTTAAAAGGAGCTAATTCAACTGAAGTAGATGAAAATACAAAGTATCCAGTAATTGATATCATAAAAGAGCAGAGAGAGGCTATTGCTAAGAAAGGGTATGGAGGAACTATGAGATTAGGTTTATGGCCTGCTGATCTAAAAAAAGGAAGTTTAGTTAGGAGATTTTATAATGATAAAAAAAGAGTATATGAGAGACATAGACATAGATATGAGGTAAATCCTAAATATATTGAGAGGATCGAAAAAAAAGGATTGGTGTTTTCTGGATGTTCTCCTGATAAAACCTTAATGGAATTTATTGAACTCCCTAAGAGTGTGCATCCTTTTTTTGTCGCTACGCAATCTCATCCTGAGTTTACAAGCAGACCTATGAAACCAAATCCTCTTTTTGATAATTTAATTAAAGCAGCGATTGATAAAAAATATTAAGAAATTAATAAATTAAATTCTTACAATAAATATTTCTTAATATCCTTAACAATTGGTCCTTATTTGGTTCCACTATGTATTATTTTGAAACCCTCTTCTTCTAAATATCTTCCTAGTTAATTTATTTTAATGCTTTTTCTACGACTGGTACTATTTGTTTCTTTCTTGAGACAACTTTAGGAAGTATCATTAATCCATCTTTAAAGGACGATTCAAAAGCCTTTTCAGTAATTTCTTTCTCAATTTTTGATGGAACTATTAGTGTAGCTTCGGATTTCAATATATCTATAATAAAGAAAAACATTACGTCTAATGATTGTTCTTTTTTGATCTCTCCCATCGTTTTTTCTAATTCTCCTTTAATATCCATTGCATTAGATGGTTTAGTAGTTTCTAATACTGATATCAGTACTTTCTTGGATGACATGTCGAACAATTTACTATCACTAAGTAATATATCTTTCGGACTCATACCAGAAAGATCAGATTTTGCTTTAAACATTTCCTCAGTGTGTTTATCGATATCAATTTTAGCTATTTTAGCTAATTGTACAGCAGCTTTTTTGTCTTGATCAGTAGTGGTTGGGCTAGTGAATTTTAATGTGTCAGAGATAATGGCAGAAAAAAGTATACCTGCTATTGAATCTGGGATATCAGTGTTATTTTCACTTTGCATTTGTTGCCAAATGATAGTTGCTGTACAGGCAATTGGCCTAATTGTTATTTTAATGGGCTTTGGAGTAATTAGACCGCCAGCTAATTTATGATGATCAATGACCTCAATTAAATTAGAATAATTAATATTATCAGGTAGTTCTTCTGGATTATTTGTATCTACAACTATAACCTCATCATTTTCTGTTATATTATCTAAAAACTCCGGTTTTTCGATTTTAAATTTATTTAAAACTAATAAGGTTTCCTTATTTAGTTCCCCTTGAACAAAAGCTTCTGCATCTTTATTTTTTTTATTTTTAAGATACCATGCATAAGCGATTGCTGAACATACTGTATCAGTATCAGGTGATTTATGACCGAAAACTTTAATCATTTTAATTATATTAACAGCTAAAATTATATTGGATATTGGTTAAATTTTATATTAAAAAGAATTTTTAGTAAAATATAATATAAACATATTTCCCTGCCTATTTATAATTTAGAATACTGCTCTTTTATGAAATAGAATGATTACTGGAGCTGAACAAGTTGATAGGAATAATAAGGTTGAATTTTCTCTAAAAAGATTAGGAGAGGAGTATTATGGAATTGGAGAAGATAGAGTACGTTATCAAGTAGTTGTTTCAAAGCCTAATGGAGAAGGTGTAAGTTTTCAAGCTATGATATATGGAGATGAAATCGATTTATTTGAGAATTTTCTTAGACAATTATGTATAGTTGTTGGACAAGGTGGATTTATTTATTTTGTTCCACCACCTGAAGATGACGATGAACTTTACTTTATTGATAATTTTTTATGTTGTCAATTCTATCCTTATTATAGAAGAAGTTATTGGATTATAGTACCTACTGATAAAACAGAAGATTATTATGAAGTATATACTGCTCCAGCTCAAGTATTTTTAATTGATGAAGATGAAAGTTTTATTAATTATATTGGGAGAATGGATGATGTTTTTAATTGTTTAGGTATAGAAACAAGATTTTTACCCATGGAAAGACTTATGAAAGCCCGAGTACTTGAATATAATGGTAAACTTGATGATTTTAAAGGAGGAAGAGATTTTATGCGTTGTTGGATTCATGTCGCATATCAACAAGTAATTTCATTAAGTATTCCATTGAAATATTTTTTATCAGCCATAGAATTATTTATACGCTTTTGTTCTTACTTTGCAACATATGAAAAATTATTTGAACATCCATATTTTAAATGGATAATTAAACAGATAGAAAGAGTCAGAGAGGAAGAATGAATCTTGTATTATTTGGATAAAAACAAGTTAAAGTATTATTTCATCTTAAAGTATTTGTATTGTAATAACTTAAGGCTAGCCAGCCTTTGGAGAGGGAGAGACGGCTTGTCTGTCCTGTCTGCCGAAAGGCATGCGGTAGGCAGGGGATAGAATCCTGTATAACTTGCTTCACAAGTATACAGGACAGGCCCGCGACCTTCCGCCAATGGCGGATGTTCAATCTTAAGTGATATTATAGATTGAAGATGTTAGCATCAAGAATTACATCTAAGAGTTTCCTACCATAGCCGGTTTTAAAGAATTTCTCTCTATTTATAGCACACTTAATACACTTAAATTCTTCATAATAAACAAGTTTCCAAGGTTTATGATTGGAAGTCCAACAAGATATTTTAATATTATGTTCAGATAGT
>Ga0180431_10005086_pt1 | contig 16159 bp, 13 predicted proteins | sample SS_ome_11_FD_132459 | JGI IMG/M metagenome (GOLD analysis project Ga0180431, IMG submission 132459) | Hypersaline lake sediment archaeal communities from the Salton Sea, California, USA - SS_1_MS_1 metaG | ecosystem: Environmental > Aquatic > Non-marine Saline and Alkaline > Hypersaline >... | reverse complement strand
CCCGGCCCTGCGCTTGCGCTTCGGGCGTTCGCCCCTCGCAACGCTCCACTGGAGCCTTGCGTCGCGGCCTTGCGGCCGCGACCGGGGCTCACCCCTTCTTCAAACAGCGGTTGCCGAGAACCTCGGCGATCTGCACGGCGTTCAGCGCCGCGCCCTTGCGCAGGTTGTCGGACACGCACCACAGGTTCAGGCCGTTCTCGATGGTGCCGTCCTGCCGGATCCGGCTGATGAAGGTGGCGTAATCGCCCACGCATTCCACCGGCGTGACGTAGCCGCCCGCCTCGCGCTTGTCGACGACCATGATCCCCGGCGCCTCGCGCAGGATGTCACGCGCCTCGTCCTCGTCGAGGAAATCCTCGAACTCGATGTTGATCGCCTCGGAATGGCCCACGAAAACCGGCACCCGCACGCAGGTCGCCGTGATCCGGATCGCCGGGTCGAGGATCTTCTTGGTCTCGGCCACCATCTTCCATTCCTCCTTGGTCGATCCGTCTTCCATGAAGACGTCGATATGGGGAATGACGTTGAAGGCGATCTGCTTCTGGAAGGTCTTCGGCTCGACCTCGGCGGTGGGATTGTAGATCGCCTTGGTCTGGTCCCAAAGCTCGTCCATCCCGTCCTTGCCGGCGCCGGAGACCGACTGGTAGGTCGACACCACCACGCGCCTGATCCGGGCGCGATCGTGCAGGGGCTTGAGCGCCACGACCATCTGCGCGGTAGAACAGTTGGGGTTGGCGATGATCATCTTCTTCGCGTAACCGTCGACCGCCCCGGCATTCACCTCGGGCACCACCAGCGGCACGTCGGGGTCGTAGCGGTAGAGCGAGGAATTGTCGATCACCACGCAACCGGCCTTCGCGGCCCTCGGCGCGTAGGTCTTCGTCGCCTCGGACCCGATGGCGAAGAGCGCGATGTCCCAGCCGGCGAAGTCGAACGTGTCCAGATCCCGGGTCTTGAGGGTGGTGTCGCCAAAGCTGACCTCGGTGCCCAGCGACTTGCGCGAGGCGAGCGCGGCGATCTCGTCGACGGGAAACTCCCGCTCGGCGAGGATGTTCAGCATTTCGCGGCCCACGTTGCCCGTGGCGCCGGCGACGGCGACCCTGTAGCCCATCGAACCCTCCATCGGTTGGCGACGCGGACCCTTAGCCGATAGCGCCGCGTCGCGAAAGGGGGGCCGGGCGGCGCCGTCCGGGGCGGCGCCGGCTCAGCCCGCCGCCTCGGCGATCAGCGCGTCGAGGTCGAGCCGCGCGGTCGTCATCGCCAGCCCGCCGCCCTCGGTCCGCGGCCAGTCCGCCCGCGGCCGGTCGCGGTAGAGTTCCACGCCGTTGCCGTCCGGGTCGCGCAGATAGATCGCCTCCGACACGCCATGGTCCGACGCGCCGTCCAGCGGCCAGCCCGCCGCGACCAGCCGCGCGGCAACGCGGGCGAGATCGGCACGCGACGGGTAGAGCAACGCGACGTGGAAAAGCCCGGTGCTGCCCGGCGCCGGCGGCGGGCCGCCGCGGCTTTGCCAGGTGTTCAGCGCGACGTGATGGTGATAGCCGCCGGCCGACAGGAACACCGCCTCCGATCCGTGGCGCTGCATGACCTCGAGCCCCAGGAGGTCGCGCCAGAACGAAAGCGCCCGGTCGAGATCGGCGACCTTGAGATGGATATGGCCGATAACGGTTCCGGCCGGCGCGGTATGGCCCATGACTGCCCCCCTGATTGCCGCGCGCAGCCTACAGCGCGGCGCGGCGCGGGGAAGCGCCGCCACCGCACCGCGACTGTGCGCATATCTTTGGCAGAGAAGGGCGGGCGGGGCCGGTCGGGGTGGCCGGGCCCCGCCCGAAGCCGGGGGGCGGACGGCATCCGGGGAAGGATGCGCGGTCTTGGGGAAGGGCGGTCGCCGCCGACCCGGGACATGCGGCCGGGGAAGCCGCAATACCGAAACCATAGGCGGCGAATGAAACGACGATAAGACCGTTTCATGACGGGGATGCGATTCGGCCGGTTTTCGCCGGTTTTCAGCCGCCGCGTGAGCGGATCATCCCCATGATCTCCAGCGTCCGGTCAAGGATCGGCTGGGCAATGGCATCGGCCCGGTCCGCTCCGTCGCCCAGAATGCGGTCGATCTCGGCCGGGTCGGCCATCAGCCGTGTCATCTCGGCAGTGATCGGGCCGAGGCGCGCGACGGCCAGGTCGGCCAGCGCGGGCTTGAACGCGCCGAAGCCCTGGCCGGCGAACTGTTCCACCACCGCGGCGGGCGTCATGTCGGCCAGCGCGGCATAGATGTTGACCAGGTTCTTCGCCTCGGGCCGGTCGGCCAGCCCCGCCACCGTCTCGGGCAGCGGCTCGGAATCGGTGCGGGCCTTGCGGATCTTCTGGGCGATGGCGTCGGCATCGTCGGTCAGGTTGATCCGGCTGGCATCCGACGGGTCGGATTTCGACATCTTCTTCGTGCCGTCGCGCAGGCTCATCACCCGCGTCGCGGCGCCCTCGATGACCGGATCTGCCAGCGGGAAGAAATCCACCCCGTAATCGTGGTTGAACTTCGCCGCGATGTCGCGGGTCAGTTCGACATGCTGCTTCTGGTCCTCGCCCACCGGCACCATCGTGGCGTGATACAGCAGGATGTCGGCCGCCATCAGCGAGGGATAGGCGAACAGGCCAAGGCTGGCATTCTCGGAATTCTTGCCCGCCTTGTCCTTGAACTGCGTCATCCGGCGCATCCAGCCGAGCCGCGCGATGCAGTTGAAGATCCAGCCCAGTTCGGCATGGGCCGAGACCTGGGACTGGTTGAACAGGATCGAGCGTGCCGGGTCGATCCCGGCGGCAAGGAAGCCCGCGGCGGCCTCGCGGGTGGCATGGCGCAGCCTGTCGGGCTCCTGCCAGACGGTGATCGCGTGCAGATCGACAAGGCAATAGATCGTCTCGATCCCCTCGTCCTGCTTTTCGACAAAACGCTTGAGCGCGCCGAGGTAGTTGCCCAGCGTCAGCCCGCCCGAGGGCTGGATGCCCGAGAAGATGCGGGGTTTGAAGGCGGCGTTCGCGGCCTGTGCCTCGGGCGCGGTCATGCGGGGGCTCCGTCTGGATATTCCGGCTGCGCTCGCGTATCGCAGGGGGCAATCACCGTCAACCGAGAGGCCGGACGATGCGCGATGGTCACGATGCCCCGCCGATCAACCCGCTGCCGCCCGTGGTCTGGGCGCTGGCGCTGCCGATCGTGGCGATGGAGGCGGTTGTCGGGCTAGGCTCTTCAGGGCTGGTGGGCGGGCCGGAGGCGGTGGGCTGGCGGCTGGACGCGATCCAGCGCTTCGCCTTTTCACCCGACGTGCTGCGCTGGATGTGGTCCACCGGGCAATGGCCGCCGGAACACCTGGCGCGCTTCGTCACCTACCCGTTCGCAAACCAGAGCTTCACCCAGGCGCTGTTCGTGCTCGTCTTCCTGCTGGCGCTGGGCAAGATGGTGGGCGAGGTGTTCCGCGGCTGGGTGGTCGCGGCGGTGTTCTTCGGCGCGGCCCTCGCCGGCGCGCTGGCCTATACCGCGGTGCCGGGCGCCGGGGCCGCGCTGATCGGCGGGTTCCCGGCCGTCTACGGCCTGATCGGGGCCTTCACGTTCATCCTGTGGGCGCGGCTGGGCGCGGTGAACGCGAACCGGGCGCGGGCGTTCTCGCTGATCGGGTTGCTGCTGGGCATCCAGCTGGTGTTCGGGCTGATCTTCGGCGCGACATGGGACTGGGTCGCCGATGTCGCGGGCTTCGCGGCGGGCTTCGCGCTGTCGTTCCTGCTTGGCCCCGGCGGCTGGTCGGCGTTGCGCGCGCGTCTCCGTCACCGCTGACGCGACAGGGCGGCGCGGAACTCGGCCGGGCGGAAGGCGCCCAGCGCCACGCCGGCGCCGAAATAGGCCGCCATGCCGGCGACGACCAGCAGGGCGAGCGCGAGGTAGCGCAGGCCCGGCGCCACCAGCATCGGCGCCAGCGCCAGCGCCACGCCCCACAGCACCGCGCCCATCAGCGCCGAGGCCGCGACGATCCGCGGCAACCGGGCGCGGAACCGCGCATCGGCCCGCCCCGCCGCCCCCATCCCCCGCGATCCGCGCCACAGGAGCCAGACCATCGCCCAGCCCGCCGCCGTCGTGCCCAGCGCCGCGGCGATGAAGCCCAGCGCCGGCGCCAGCCCGACGGCCACCACCGCGTTCACCACCATCGCCACCACCGCGTAGCGGAACGGGCTGCGGGTATCCTCGCGCGCGAAGTAAAGCGGTTGCAGCACCTTTTGCAGCACGAAGGCCGGCAGCCCCGCGCCGTAGACGGCGACCGCCAGCGCGGTGGCCGCGGTATCGGCCGGGCCGAAGGCGCCGCGTTCGAACAGCACCGAGGTCAGCGGCCAGGCGATCACCACCAGCGCCACCGCCGCCGGCACGGTCAGCGCCATGCCGAATTCCGCCGCGCGGCTGAAACTGGCCTGCCCGCCGGCCGCGTCCCCGGCCTTCAGCCGCCGCGACAGGTCGGGCAGCAGCACCACGCCGATGGCGATGCCGACCACGCCCAGCGGCAACTGGTACAGCCGGTCGGCATAGGACAGCCAGGCCACCGCGCCGTCGAAGAAGCTGGCCACCTGCCGGCCGATGATCAGGTTCACCTGCACCACCCCGCCGGCCAGCATCGCCGGCCCGGCGATCACCGCCAGCCGCCGCATCTCGGGCGACAGCCGCGGCCGCGACGGCACCAGCCGGAACCCGGCCCGCGCCGCCGCCTGCCAGACCAGCGCAAGCTGCGCGATCCCGGCCACCGGCACCGCCCAGGCCAGCGTGTCGCCCACCGGCCAGCCCAGCGCCCCGGCGCCGACGAGCGCGGAAATGAAGATCACGTTCAGCAGGACCGGCGCGGCGGCGGCGGCGGCGAAGCGCCCGGTGGCGTTCAGCACCCCCGACAGGAGCGCGGCAAGCGAGATGAACAGGATGTAGGGAAAGGCGATCCGGCCGTAGCCGACCGCCAGCGCGAACCGCTCGTCCACGGCGAAGCCGCCGGCCAGCGCCAGCACCAGCCAGGGCATCGCCGCCAGCGCCACCACCGTCAGCACGATCAGCACGGTGGCCAGGCCCGCCATCGCCTCGCGCGCGAAGCCGGCGGCATCCTCCCCGGCCTCCAGCCGTTTCGAGAACATCGGGATGAAGGCCATGTTGAACGCGCCCTCGCCGAAGAACCGGCGAAACATGTTGGGCAGGGTGAAGGCCACCAGGAACGCCTCGGCCACCGGCCCGGCGCCCAGCGTGCGGGCGATCAGGATGTCGCGCGCGAAACCCAGGATCCGGCTGGCGAAGGTCCAGCCGCCCACCGTCATGAAGCCCTTGACGAGCCGGATCGGCTGCATCAGGTGCGCGCCCTTTCCGCGCCCTCGGTGATCGCCTGCCTGAGCTTGCGTTCCAGCGCCGCCTGCTTGTGGCGGGCATGCAGCTTCAGCCCGAACATGTCCTTGACGTAGAAGCTGTCGACGACCTGCGCGCCATAGGTCGCGATCACCGCCGAGGCGATGTAGATGTTGTTGGCCGCCAGTGTGCGGGTCAGATCATACAGCAGGCCGGGCCGGTCGCGGGTGTCGACCTCGATGATCGTGTAGATGTCGGAGCCTTCGTTGTCGAAGGTGATCGAGGTCGGGAAGGTGAACTGGCGTTCGCGCTTCTTGATCTTGTCGCGCGAGCGCAGCGCCTCGGCGGCGACGACCTCGCCGCGCAGCGTCTTGTCGATCATGCCGCGCAGCCGCGGCAGGCGCGCGGCCTCGTAGGGCTTGCCCTCGGCGTCCTGGATCCAGAACACCGCCGTGGCATAGCCGTCCTTCGAGGTATAGGTCCGCGCGTCGACCACGTTCGCGCCCACCAGCGCCAGCGCCCCGGCGAGACGCGAGAAGATGCCGGGATGATCGGCCAGCGCGAAACACACCCGCGTCGCGTCGCGGTCGAGGTCGGGCTTGATGTCGATCCGGATCTCGTCGTCGCCGAGGTCGCGCAGCAGCCCCGCGAACACCGCCTGGGTATCGGTCGACAGGCCCTGCCAGTAGGGGCCGTAATGCCGCGCGACCTCGGCGCGCAGGTCTTTCGGCGCCCAGTCGGCAAGCGCCTCGCGCAGCGCGCGCTTGGCCTCGTTCTCGGCCTTGTCGCGGTTGAGATGCTCCAGCCCGTCCTCCAGCGCCTGCGCCGTCAGCCCGTAGAGCCGGCGCAGCAGCATCGCCTTCCAGTTGTTCCACGTCCCCGGCCCGACCCCGCGGATGTCGCAGACCGTGAGAACAGTGAGCAGGTCGAGCCGCTTGCGGGTCTTCACCGCCTTGGCGAAGTCGCGCAGCGTGCGCGGGTCCGACAGGTCGCGCTTCTGCGCCATGTCGGACATCAGCAGGTGATAGCGCACCAGCCATTCGACGGTTTCGGATTCCTCGGCGTTCAGCCCCAGCCGCGGCGCCACCCGGCGCGCGATCAGCGCGCCGAGGATCGAATGATCCTCGGGCCGGCCCTTGCCGATGTCGTGCAGGAACAGAGCGATGTAGAGAACCCGGCGGTTCACCCCCTCGGCGAGGATCCGGCTGGCGATCGGCAGTTCCTCCACCAGGTCGCCGCGCTCGATCTGGGCGAGGATGGCGATGCACTGGATGATGTGCTCGTCCACCGTGTAATGGTGGTAGACGTTGAACTGCATCATCGCCACGACCGGCTCGAATTCCGGCACGAAGGCCGACAGCACGCCAAGTTCGTTCATCCGCCGCAGCGCGCGTTCGGGGTTGCCGTGGTTCAGCATCAGCCCGAGAAACAGCTTCGCCGCCTCCGGGCTGTCGCGCATCTCTTCGTCGATCAGGTGCAGGTTCGCCGCCGCCAGCCGCATCGCGTCGGGATGCAACAGCAACCCGGTGCGCAGCCCCTCCTCGAACATCCGCAGGATGTTGAGCTTGTCGGCGACGAAGGCTTCGGGGTCTTCCACCGTCAGCCTGCCGTGCAGCACGGCATAGCCCTTGCGCACCTTGCGGCGGCGCCGGAACAGCCCGACGAGCATCGGCGCGCGCTTGGCGTGCCGCGCCTCCAGCGCGGTCAGGAACACCCGCGTCAACTCTCCCACCCGCGTGGCGTGGCGGAAATAGTCCTGCATGAAATGCTCGACCGCGCGCCGCCCGCCGAGATCCTCGTAGCCCATCCGCTCGGCCAGGGTCACCTGCATGTCGAAGGTCAACTGGTCGGCGGCGCGGCCCGCGACCTGGTGCAGGTGGCAGCGCACCGCCCAGAGAAAGCTTTCGGCCTCGCGGAACGTCTCGTATTCGTCCTGCGAGAACACGCCAAGGGGCACCAGATCGGCGGCGGAGCGGACACCGTGCAGATACTTGCCGATCCAGTAGAGCGTCTGCAGGTCGCGCAGCCCGCCCTTGCCCTCCTTCACGTTCGGCTCCAGCACATAGCGCTGGCCGCCCTGCCGCTTGTGCCGCGCCGCGCGCTCCTCCAGCTTGACCTCGATGAACTCCGCCCCGGTCTTGGCGAACAGCTCGGCGCGCAACCGGTCATCCAGCTCGCCGGCCAGCGCCGCGTCGCCGGACAGGAACCGGTGTTCCAGCAGCGCGGTGCGGATCGTCGCGTCCTCGCGGCCCAGCCGCAGGCAATCCTTCACCGTGCGCGAGGCATGGCCGACCTTCAGCCGCATGTCCCACAGCATGTAGAGCATCGATTCGATCACGCTTTCGGCCCAGGCGGTGATCTTCCAGGGCGTCAGGAACAGCAGGTCGACATCGGAATGCGGCGCCATCTCGGCCCGGCCGTAGCCGCCGACGGCCAGCACCGAAAGCCGCTCGGCCTCGGTCGGCGTGCCCGGCCTGTGCAGGTGCCGGGTGGCGACATCGAAGGCGACCGCGACGATCGCGTCGGTCATGTCGGCATAGGCGCGCACGGTGGCCCGGGCGCGGCGCGGATGGGTCAGGAACTCCGCCTCGATCGCGGCCATGCCCGCCGCCCGCGCCGCCGTCAGCACGCGCACGACCTCGGCGCGGCGCGCCTTGTCGTCGGCAAGGCCGGGCAGCACCGCGTCGAGATGCTCGATCAGCCGGTCGGAGCGAAAGCCGGGAACCGCGCCCTCGGCCTCGGTGTCGATCAGGCCGGGGGCCTGCGGTTCAGAAACCGGAGAGGCCGAAGCTGCGAGGGGCTGGGTCAATCACGAACACCTGGTTGCTCTGGACCTGCGCGACGGCGAGGCCCCGTTCGTTGGTGCCGTCCGGCAGCAGCCGGAACACGCCGTTCACCCCGGCGAACCCCGCCGGCTGGGTCAGCGAGGCCCCCGTCAGGGCCGAGGAACTGCCCTGCCGCACCAGTGCCCCGATCGCCGCGATCCCGTCATAGGCCAGCCCCGCGATCGGGTGCGGCGGGCCGCCGTGGGCCTGCGCGTAGCGGGCTGAGAACTGCTCGGCCAGCGCCGGGTCGGGCAGCGCGAACCAGCCGCCCTGCACGCCGGGCAGCGCAAGGGTGCCGGGCGGAATGTCCCATCGGGTGAGGCCGATATAGGTCACCGTCGCCGGGTCGATCCCGGACTCCGGCAGCATCTGCGCCAGGTAGGGCAGCGCCCCGGCGGTATCGGCGGTCAGGAACACCGCGTCGGCCTGCATCGTGCGCACCGTCTCGACGATCTGCGGCACGGCGGCGATCACGCCCTCCTGGCTGAACTCGTAGCCGATCATCCCCGCGATGGTCACGCCGGAGCGGATCAGCGCCGCCTCGATCGCGCGGCGGCCCAGCTCGCCGGCCTGGTTCTGGTCGTAGACCACCACGATGCGCGACTTGCCCTGGCGCGCGGCATGGGCGGCCAGCCGGTTGGCGGTGTTCTGGAACGTCGGGCCCAGCACGAAGACATTGCCGCCCGCTACCGCCGGGTTGTTCGAGAACGCCAGCACGTTGACGCCCGAGGGCGCCACTGCAAGGCCCGCGGCATTGGCCGATTCCGCATAGACAGGGCCAAGGATGATCTTGGCGCCGTCGCTGACCGCGCGGCGCGCGGCATCGGCGGCCAGCGGTGCCGCGCCGCCGGTATTGTAGACCCGAAGGTCGATCTGTACGCCCTGCAGGTCGGCGATCGCCAGCTGCGCGGCCTGGGTCAGAGACCGCGCCAGCACCTCGTCGCCGGAATTGCCCGACCCCGACGGCACCAGAAGCGCCACCGGCACCGGCGCCGATGTGTTGACGCTGGGCCCGCCAAGGCCGGTGGGCTGGCAGGCGGCCAGCGCGGTCAGCGCCAGCGCGGCAAGGCTGCGCGGGATCGACTTGCGGGCCTGTCTCAAACGGGCGAACATGCGGCGGTCCTTCATCCGGGGGCAGGTCGGGGCGGGGCGGTGCGCCTCGGCGCATCGCGCCAGACCCTATGCGCTTCCGGATGCGAAGTAAACTTTGAGCGGGGGGCCAGCGGCATGGGCGGCGTCGGGCAGCCGGGCGCGAAACCGGTCGAACCGGGGCTCTACCTGATCGCCACGCCGATCGGCGCGGCGCGCGACATCACGCTGCGCGCGCTCGACCTGCTGGCCGGGGCCGATGTGATCGCGGCCGAGGATACCCGCAGCCTGCGCCACCTGATGGAGATCCACGGCATCGCGCCGGACGACCGGCCGCTGGTCTCCTACCACGACCACAATGCCAAGACCGCCCGGCCAAGGCTTATGGCGGCCCTCGCGGCGGGCAAATCGGTCGTCTACGCCTCCGAGGCCGGCACGCCGCTGGTGGCCGATCCGGGCTACCAGCTGGCCGGCGCCGCCGTGGCGGCGGGGCACCGGCTGGTCTCCGCGCCCGGCCCCTCGGCGGTGCTGGCGGCGCTCACCGTCTCGGGCCTGCCGTCCGACCGGTTCCTGTTCGCCGGCTTCCCGCCACCGGCGAAAACCGCGCGGGCCGCGTTCCTGAGGGAGCTTGCCCCGGTGCCCGCCACCCTGGTCCTCTACGAAAGCCCGAAACGGCTGGGCGCGCTCCTGGCCGAGATGGCCGCGCAGTTGGGCGAAACCCGCGCGGCCGCCGTCTGCCGGGAACTGACCAAGAGGTTCGAGGAGGTGCGGCGCGGCACGCTGGCCGACCTCGCGGCCCATTATGCCGGCGCGCCGCCGAAGGGCGAGATCGTGGTGCTGGTCGACCGCGCCCGCGGCCGTGCGGCCGGGCCCGAGGATGTCGATGCCGCGCTGGCCGACGCGCTCGCGCGGCTCTCGGTCAAGGATGCCGCGGCCGAGGTCGCCGCCGCGCTCGGCCTGCCGCGGCGCGAGGTCTACCAGCGCGCGCTCGACCTTGGCCGGGCGGCGCGGGAATGAGCGGCGCGCGCTCCGTCGCCGCCGGCCTCGCGGCGGAAGACGCCGTGGCCCGGCACTACGCGGCCCGCGGGGCCGAGGTGATCGCCCGCCGCTGGCGCGGCCCGGCGGGCGAGATCGACCTGATCGCGGCCGAGGGTGGCGGCTATGTCTTCGTCGAGGTCAAGCAGGCCCCCGATCACGCCACTGCCATGGCCCATCTTGCCCCGGCCCAGATCGGCCGGATCCTGTCGACCGCGATGGCCTTCCTCGCCACCCGGCCAGAGGGCCAGGCGGCGCAGATGCGGTTCGATCTCGCCACCGTCGACGGGCAGGGCCGCGTGGCGCTGCTGGCGGGCGCCTTCAGCGCCGATGACGCGCCCGCCGGCTGGGCCGGCTAGGCCCGGCAGGGGTCGTTTTGGTCGTCAAATATCCCGCGGGGGAAGGCCCGGCCACGCCGGGCCGCGGGGGCGCGAAGCCCCCGTCGCGCGGCAGCCGGGAACGCCGCGATTGCATCCGCCGGCGGCCTGCGCCATCTGTGGGCGGCACCCAGCAGGAGGGATCCGCATGTCGCTCAAGGTCGCCATCCAGATGGACCCGATCGGCCCGATCGATATCGAGGCCGATTCGACCTTCCGCATCGCGCTGGAGGCGCAGGCGCGGGGGCACGATCTGTTCTACTACACGCCCGACCGGCTGGCCTACCGCGAGGGCCGGGTGCTGGCGCGCGGCTGGCCGCTGGAGGTCCGGCGCGAGGCGGGCAACCACTACACGCTGGGCGCCGAGGCCGAGATCGACCTCGACGACCGGGACGTGGTCTGGCTCCGGCAGGATCCGCCGTTCGACATGGGCTACATCACCACCACCCATCTGCTCGACCGGGTGCATCCCGGCACGCTGGTGGTGAATGACCCGTTCTGGGTGCGCAACTATCCCGAAAAGCTGCTGGTCCTGACCTTCGCCGATCTGACCCCGCCGACGCTGATCGCCCGCGACCTGGCCGAGATTCGCCGGTTCAAGGAGGAACATGGCGACATCATCCTCAAGCCGCTTTACGGCAATGGCGGCGCCGGCGTCTTCCGGCTCGACCCGAACGACCGCAACCTCGCCAGCCTGCACGAGCTGTTCACCTCGCTGTCGCGCGAACCGCTGATCGCGCAGAAATTCGTCCCGGATGTGTCGAAGGGCGACAAGCGGATCATCCTTGTCGACGGCGAGCCGGTGGGCGCGATCAACCGCGTCCCGGCGGCCGGGGAGACCCGGTCGAACATGCATGTCGGCGGCCGGCCGGAACCGACCGGGCTGACCGACCGGGACCGCGAGATCTGCGCCCGGATCGGCCCGCTGCTGCGCGAGAAGGGGCAGGTCTTCGTCGGCATCGACGTGATCGGCGACTGGCTGACCGAGATCAACGTCACCTCGCCCACCGGCATCCAGGAACTCGAACGTTTCGACGGGATCAACACCGCGCAGCGGCTGTGGCAGGTGATCGAGGGCAAGATCGCGGCGGCGCGGTGAGCCTTCGGCTGGCCATCGGCAAGGCGCTGGCGCGCGGGCTGATGAAACCCGCGATGCGCCGGCAATCGACCGCCGGACAGGCCCGCGTCGCGATGGAATGGGGCGCGCGGGTTTTCCTGCGCGATCCGCCGGGCACCCGGGCCAAACCCTGGGGCGACGGCGGGCTGCGGCTGGCCTGCGGCCGCCGCGCCGCCCGCAGCGTGATCCTCTACCTGCACGGCGGCGGCTACATCGCCGGCAGCCCGGCGACGCATCGCGCGATGCTGGCGCGGCTGTCGGCCCGCACCGGCCTGCCCGCCGTGCTGCCGGCCTACCCGCTGGCCCCCGAACATCCCGCCCCGGCGGCCTTCGAGGCCGCGCGCGCGGCCTTTGACCGGCTGCTGGACGAAGGCCATGCGCCGGGCGGGATCGTGCTGGGCGGCGACAGCGCCGGCGGCGGGCTGGCGCTTGCGCTGCTGTCCGACCTGTGCCGCGCGGGCCTGCCGCCGCGCGCCGCCTTCGCGCTGTCGCCCTGGACGGACATGACACTGTCGGGCGCGTCGCTGGCCGGCAACGCGCGGGCCGATCCGCTGCTGCCCGTCGAACGGATCGAGGAGCTGCGCGGGATGGTGCTGGGCGGGCTTGGCCCCGACGATCCGCGAGTCTCGCCGCTCTTCGCGGCCTTTCCCGGCTGCCCGCCGGTCTTCCTTCAGGCCGCCGCCACGGAAATCCTGCGCGACGACACGCTGCGCATGGCCGACCGGCTGCGCGACGAAGGCGGGCAGGTGGCGGTCGATCTGTGGCCCGACGGCATCCATGCCTGGCCGTTGGCCGGGCGCTGGCTGCCCGAGGCCGGTCAGGCGCTGGACCGGATCGCGGATTTCCTGCGCCCGCTCATGCCTCCGCCCGCGCGGCGAGGCGAAAGCTGATTGCCTCGGCGACATGCGGGGCCAGAACCGTCTCTGCCCCGGCGAGATCGGCGATGGTGCGCGCCACCCGCAAGACCCGGTGATAGCCCCGCGCCGACAGCGACAGCCGGTCCGCCGCGCGGGCCAGCATCGCGCGGCCCTCGGCATCCGGCGCGGCGATCCGTTCCAGCACGGCGCCCTCGGCATCGGCATTGACGCGGGCCTCGGCGACATCGGCGAACCGGTCTTCCTGGCGCTGCCGCGCCGCGGCCACCCGCGCGGCGACATCGGCGGTGCCCTCGCCGGTCTCGGGCAGGTCGAGATCTCGGTAGGCGACCGGCGGCACGTCGATGCGCAGGTCGAACCGATCCAGCAGCGGGCCGGAAATCCGGCCAAGGTAGTCCTCGCCGCAGGCCGGCGCGCGGGCGCAGGCACGGGCCGGGTCGCTCAGGTAGCCGCATTTGCAGGGGTTGGCGGCGGCGACCAGCAGGAACCGGCAGGGATAGCGGACATGGGCGTTGGCGCGGGCCACCACCACCTCGCCGGTCTCGATCGGCTGGCGCAGGGTTTCCAGCACCGCGCGCGGAAATTCGGGAAACTCGTCAAGAAACAGAACGCCGTTGTGGGCGAGGCTGATCTCGCCGGGTTTCGCGCCGCGCCCGCCGCCGACGATCGCGGCCATGCTGGCGGTGTGATGCGGTTCGCGGAACGGGCGGGCGCGGGAAATCCCGCCCTCTTCCAGAAGCCCAGACAGCGAATGGATCATCGAGGTCTCCAGCGCCTCGGCCGGGCTGAGCGGCGGCAGGATGCCCGGCATCCGGGCCGCCAGCATCGACTTGCCCGATCCGGGGGTGCCGATCATCAGCAGGTGGTGGCGGCCGGCCGCCGCGATCTCCAGCGCCCGCTTGGCGCGCTCCTGGCCCTTGACGTCGCGCAGGTCGCGGCCGCCGGGCGCGTCGATCACCTCGCCGGGGGTGGCGGGGGGCAGGGGCGACTGGCCGGTATAATGCCGCACCACCTCGATCAGCGTGGCCGCGCCGATCACCGGCACCGCGCCGACCCAGGCGGCCTCGGCCCCGCAGGCCGCCGGGCACAGAAGCTGCCGGCCTTCCTCCGCCGCGGCCATCGCCGCCGGCAACGCGCCGATCACCGCCACCAGCCGGCCGTCGAGCGACAGCTCGCCCAGCGCCACCGTCGTCTCGACCTCCTCGCGCGGCAGGATGTCGATCGCGGCCAGCAGGGCCAGAGCGATCGGCAGGTCGAAATGGCTGCCCTCCTTGGGCAGGTCGGCGGGCGACAGGTTCACGGTGATCCGCTTCGACGGCAGCGCGATCGACAGCGCGGTCAGCGCCGCGCGCACCCGTTCGCGCGCCTCGCTCACCGCCTTGTCGGGCAGGCCGACGATCTGGAAGGCCGGCATTCCCGGCGCGACGGCGCATTGCACCTCGACGATCCGCGCCTCCACCCCTTCGAAGGCCACGGTATAGGCCCGCGCGACCATCATACCCCCGGCACTGGCTACAACCTGCGCGGGAGTATCGGCTCAGCCGCGGAGAATGTCCATGAAGGCCGGCCAGGCCTCGGGGTCCGCCACCGTCTTGTCGCGGCAGACGGCGTTGCAGAAGCCGAAGACGCGGCCCCCGGTCTCCATCAGGTGTGTCGGGGTTTCGCCGGAATACGGGCAGGCGGTGTTGTCCGCCCGGCCCCCGGCGACGGCGCGGGCCGGCATCGGGGCCGGGCCGGGCCAGGCGACCTGCGGAAAGTCGCGCGCGTACCACGGCAGGTCGGCCCCGATGACAAGGCCCATCGCCCGCCAGCGGCGAAACGCCGGATCGGCAAGGTGCCGGGCGACATAGGCGGCGGCGGCATCGCCCACCGGCAGGCCGTAGCCGGCGATCCGCCCCGCCACCGGCGCGAAGAACGCGTCGGCCACAGAGTAATCGCCGCAAAGCCACGGCCCGCCGGACCGGTCCAGCGCATGGCCCCAGATCGTCTCGATCCGGGCCAGATCGGCCCGCACGGCCTCGGCCACCGGCACCCCGGCATAGGCGCAGCGCAGGTTCATCGGGCAATCGGTCCGCAGCGCGGCGAAGCCCGAATGCATCTCGGCGGCAAGGCTGCGGGCGGTGGCGCGCAGGGCCGGATCGGCGGGCCAATGGCCGGCGTCGGGGTGCCGCGTGGCGATCTCCTCGGCGATGGCGAGGCTGTCCCAGACCACCGCGCCCTCGGGCGTGACAAGGGCCGGAACCGTGCGCGCCGGCGCGACATCGCCCAGCTGCGCGGCGACCTCGGCGGCGTGGAAATCGACCTGCCGGGCGCGATGCGGTATCCCGAACCGCTCCAGCACCAGCCAGCCGCGCAACGACCAGCTGGAATAGCTGACGTCGCCGATGATCAACTCGTACATGCCCGGCCTCCGGCGTTGCCCGGCGGCACCGTGCCGCCCGATGGCTTCCGGTAGCGGGTTGCCCGGGGTTTCGGCAACGGCACCCCACGATGCGTCACAAGCCCGTGATGGGATGAAACGCCCCTCGCCCCGGTGATCCGAACGGCGACACGCTGCGTAGCACAGATAATCCGGACGCAGAGACGGGACCGATACGGAACGCCAGCCAGCAAACCGGGAGGCGGACATGGCACTCGACGGATTTGGAGACAACGCGCTGCCGCGCCGCGCCATGCGGGCGGAACTTCTGGATGCCGAAACGGAATTGCAGCTCGCCTATGCGTGGCGCGACCGCCGCGACGAGGCGGCGCTGCACCGGCTGGTGACGGCCTACATGCGGCTTGCGATTTCGATGGCGTCGAAGTTTCGCCGCTACGGCGCCCCGATGAACGACCTGATCCAGGAGGCCGGGCTGGGCCTGATGAAGGCCGCCGACAAGTTCGACCCCGATCGCGGTGTGCGGTTCTCCACCTATGCCGTGTGGTGGATCAAGGCCTCGATCCAGGATTACGTGATGCGCAACTGGTCGCTGGTGCGCACCGGCTCGACCTCGTCGCAGAAGGCGCTGTTTTTCAACATGCGCCGCGTGCAGGCGCGGCTGGAGCGCGAGGCCGAGGCCGCCGGCGTCCGGCTGGACGGGCACCAGCTGCGCGAGATGATCGCCCGCGAGGTTGGCGTGCCGCTGGCCGATGTCGAGATGATGGAGGGCCGGCTGTCAGGCTCCGATTTCTCGCTCAACGCCACGCAATCCTCCGAGGAGGACGGCCGTGAATGGATCGAGGCGCTGGAGGACGAGGGCCAGCAGGCCGCCGAAGAAGTCGAAACCCGGCACGATTCGGCGCAGCTGCGGGACTGGCTGATCGCGGCGATGGGCACACTCACCCCCCGCGAACGCTTCATCGTGACCGAGCGCAAGCTGCGCGAGGAACCGCGCACGCTGGAAAGCCTGGGCGAGGAACTGGGCCTGTCGAAGGAACGGATCCGGCAGCTGGAGGCCGCCGCCTTCGCGAAGATGCGCAAGAGCCTCGAGGCGCAATCGCGCGAGGTCATG
>Ga0180431_10005085_pt1 | contig 16162 bp, 8 predicted proteins | sample SS_ome_11_FD_132459 | JGI IMG/M metagenome (GOLD analysis project Ga0180431, IMG submission 132459) | Hypersaline lake sediment archaeal communities from the Salton Sea, California, USA - SS_1_MS_1 metaG | ecosystem: Environmental > Aquatic > Non-marine Saline and Alkaline > Hypersaline >... | reverse complement strand
GGGTGATGTACCCGTCGTGCACGGGCCGCGCGGTGGTCTCTTTGTAGTTGAGCATCCATCGCGCGCGCACCTGCACGGGCTCGCCGCAGCGCGGGTCCTCGGTGCCCATCGGCTGCCAGGCGGACGCGTCGTGCCCGGGCTCGCTCCAGGCTCCGGCCGCCTCGGGCGTCCAGGTCCAGGTCTCGTCGCTGTCCAGCAAGACCCGCTCGCCGTTGCTCAGGATCACGCTCCCCTGAAGCATCACGTACGGCGCGTAGCCCTGGCGCCACCCGTACAGGCCCACGCAGTTCGTGGCCCCGGGGCGCAGGTACTCGGTGATGTCCAGATCCTCGCACCAGTACATACTTGCGCCGAAAAAGTTGGGCCGCATGGTGATGATGTTCTGGCAGGGCACCTTCTGGCCGTTGATGTACAGGTGCGCCTGGTTGCCCACGGTCACCACGGCCTTCCAGATCTTGCCTTCGGGCAGGTCGAATTCCTTGCGGAAGTACCCGTCCGCGATGCCGCGAACGATGCGCAGGTTGCGAAGCTGGACCTCGGTGCCCTCAGGCGCGCTGAGGTGGATGTCCCAGCCGTCGCGCCGGGGCAGCTCCCTGGGCACCAGGATCGAGACTTCCTGCCAGTCGCCACCCTCCACAGCGCCCTCGCGCAGGTTGCGGTCCCGGCGTCCGGGGCCGTCGCGTTCGCCGTTGGCCCAGAACCGCGCCTCCCACTCGAAGGTGCCCTCCGCGTCCACGCGCAGGTCGAAGATCACCTGCGACCCGGACCACAGCTTGACCTGCTCGGTCTTGGGCACCTTGCCCGCGTAGTTGCCCCACCCCAGGGTGGCGCCGTCCTCGGCCACGGCGAAGGCCAGGGTGTCCGCGTTGGGCGCGCTCAGGTCTTCGACGCCGGCCAGGAACGTGAAGTTGCCCCGGTCCGGCTGGGTGAAGTCCCAGGTGCGGCCCAGGTGGTCGGGACCGAAGCGCTCCTGATGCTCGGGCAGCACGAAGTTCTGGCCCCGGGAGAAGAGCTCCCCGATGGTGAACGGGGCCTCCTGCGCCTCGCCGGCGGCAAGCGCCCCGGCCGCCAGGACCCCGGCCACCAGCCACATGACCCCCAATCGTTGGCTGCGCATCGCGGCTCTCCCTGTGCAAGCGTCCACGCGTCGCGCGCCTGCGGACCGGCCCATACGGCCTCGCAGCAGCGGCGCCCCTTCGGTCGGGGGTCTCTCTAATACAAACTGTGCATGTTCGCAACCCTTTTCTTCCATCCGCTCGAAGCGCGCCGTTCCACCGCGTCGAGCAAGCCCGCAGCGGATTCCGGGCGATCCGCGGGCCGCACCGTGGCACGCGCCCGGGATGTAGGAAATGTCCTCGCCCATCGGCCTGCCGCCGCACCGAAAATCCCTTGCGCAAATCCGTCGGCTGCGCTAAGCACCGGGACACGAGCCAGCCTTCGCTGGCCCACGTCGCCGGATCAAGAAAGGACCGACCATGCCCCGCCCGCCGCTTCCGATTCCTTCGTTCATGCATCAGGCAGGCCGCACCGACCGCGTGCCCGAGCCCTGGACGCCCGTGCGCGTCACGGGCGAGACCCTCGCATGCTGGGGGCGCACGCACGCGCTCGACGGCCATCCCCTGCCCGCCCGGATCACCAGCCAATCCCAGGAGCTCCTGGCCCGGCCGATCGGCTTGTCGGCCACGGTGGACGGCCACGCGCTGCGGTGGCGCAAGTGCGAGTCCTCGCCGGTCGCGCGCCACCCCCACGGCCGCTGGGCCAGCCGCACGGCCACGGGCCGGTGTGGCAAGCTTCTCTTCACGAGCCGCGTAACCCTGTACTATGACGGAGTCCTGCGCGTACAGGTCGAGGCCATGCCGCTCGAGCCGGTCGACCTGGACGGGCTCGCGGTGGACATCCCGATCAAACGCAGTCAGGCCCGGTTCCTGTTCGCGCCGTTCGCGGGCGCGGTGCGCGTGGACGACCTGCCCGCCCGGGGCGCGCACGGCGAGTTCACCCCGCTCGTCTGGACGGGCACGGACGAGGTCGGCCTCGGGTGGGGCGGGGCCTCGGACGAGATGTGGGACCGCGGCGACCGGGCGCTTGCCCTCCTTCCCCGAGGCAATGCGCTCGTGTTGCGCATGCAGGTCGTGCAGGCGCGCCGGCGGCTAACCGCGCCGCTGCGGTTCGAGTTCGGGCTTCAGGCCAACCCCTGGCGCCCGCCGGCCCCGGGCGCGCACCGGTATCGCAACGTGCACCTGCAGCGCGCCTACGACCTGTCGGAAGCCGACCTGCGCGCCTGGTACGCCAAGGGCGCGCGCACGATCATCTATCACTCCGACTGGTCCGACCTGCACGCCTATCCGGAGACCAGGGACAAGGCCCGTCTCCACGCCCTGGTGCGCCGCTGCCACAACGTGGGGCTGGAGCTGCTCGTGTACTTCGGCAAGGAGCTCTCTTCCGGCGCGCCCGAGTGGCCCGTGTGGGGCGAAAACTGGCGCCTGATGGTCGACGGCCGCCGCCAGGAGCACGGGTATGTGCCCTACCGGCCGCCGCACGATCCCGCGTTCCACATGTGCCCGGTCTCGGGATGGCAGGACTTCATCGTGGCCGGCATCGAGCACGTCATGCGCACCTACGGCCTGGACGGGGTGTACCTGGACGGTTTCCCGTCCTGGACCGGCCCCTGCGGCAACGCCCTGCACGGGTGCGGGTACACGCTCGCCGACGGCACGCGCCGCGCCGCGGCGCCCCTGTGGGCCGATCGCGAGCTCATGGAGCGCGTGTACGTGGCCGTGCGGTCCGTGAAGCCCGGCGCACGTGTGAGCATCCATGCGAACCCCGGGCCGTGCTGCTTCTCCGCGCACTTCGCCACCGACTGCTTCGGCGGCGAGCAGTACGGCGGCGACTTCCGCAAGGCGGGGCTCGACTCCGTGCGGGCCTTCCACATAGGCACGCCCCAGTGGGGGGTTGCCAGCGACATCATCTCCTACGCGAGCTTCGAGTTCGCCCTGGCCGTGGGCCTGCTGCACGGGGTCCTGCCCCGGCCGGGCACGCAGAGCGCGTATCACAACTCGCTCCTGACGAGCGTCTGGGCCGTGCAGGACGCGTTCGGTTGTCTGCGCGCGGACTGGCGCCCGTATTGGACCAATGCCTCGCTCGTGCGCGCTGCGCCCGAGTGCGTGCGCGCCAGTCTGTGGAATCGGCCGGGCAAGGGCATGCTCCTCGTGCTCGCCAATCTGGCAAGCGACGAGACCCGAGCCACCGTCTCGCTCTCGCGCAAGCGGCTCGGATGCGGACCCGGCCGGCTCGAGGCCCTGGACATGTTGCCCTGCGACGCGCCCCTGTCCGTGAACGGAAGCCGCATCGAAGCCTTGGTTCCCGCCGAGCGGGCCCGGCTCCTCTTTGTCGCGCCCGCCGGTGAGCGCGCCGCGCGCGGCCGATCCCGGCGCAAGGGGGCAACGCTGTGGCCGCGCATGCGCCGGTGCGCAAACGCGATTTCCCTGAGCGAAGACCTTCAGGTGGCGGTCGACGAATGGCTGGTGCTCGGGCCCTTCGCCCCGGCCTATGGGGACGAGCGCACGGACCTGAAAGGCCACGCCGACGTGCCCGCCGACTACCGGGGCATGGAGACCGCGCACGTGGACGAGTCCGCACCTCTGGACCCGCCCGCGCCGCCCGCGGGCGCGGGCCCGTGGCGAAAGCTGCGCGCCACCGAACACCAGGCCAACATCCGCCCGGACGTGGCCGCGGACCACTGGTGCGTGGTGTACGCGTACACGCGCTTGCAGTTCCCGCACCTCGTGCCGCTCACCGAAGAGAACCCGGTGGACCTGCATATCCCCGTGTTCCACGCGATCCGCGTGTGGGTCAACGGCGAGCCGGTCTTCGCCCACGGCGGCGCGGGCGCGCCCCGGTACGGGCAGGGCCGCGCCGAGCCCGCGCGCGTGCGCGCGATCCTGCACCCGGGGTGGAACCCGGTGCTCATCAAAATGGTCACGCGCCGCAGCGCCAGGTTCCGGTTCCTGGTCACCGAGCCGGAGGCCGACGAGCCCCATCCTTTGGTGAAGATCCAGGCGGCCGACGAGCCGGGCGGGTAGGCGGACAGGCACGAAGGCACGCGCCGGCACCCGGTCGCGGCTCACCCGGTGGCGGTTCTGGAGTCTCGTGCAGGCCTTCGCCGACGAGCATCCCGATTCGCAAGGCGACGCGCAACGCGAGCGATAGCCGGGCGCCCTTGAGACACGCCCCGCCGCGCCGCCAGCTGCTCTCTTCCGGTCAGTACCTGCCACCGTCTTGCGGATTCGCGCGGCCGAGCCGGGCCGGCCGGACCCTGCTGCGCGGTCTAGGCTGGCCCCGCCACACGGGACATCATCCCCATCAGCGGCAGGTACGCGAGCAGCGTCACTCCCACCAGGAGGAGGAGCTCCAGGATCAGCACGCCCGCAAAATACCAGCGCGCAGCCGCCCTGCCCGCTCGTCGCGACAGCACGGCGCTCGCGGTTCCACTGGCGAAGGCGAAAAGCACCAGCGCCAGCAGCGTCATCAACGGATGCTCGTGCCCGATCCTGCCCAGATTGAGCACAACTACCAGGGGCTCCGGCACCTGCGCCTGCACATCACGAAAGAGCGCCTCGCATTGAGGCACCTCCAGCCAGATCACGGCAGCGGGCACAAGCGCGTGGATGAGTCCCGTGATGACCGAGGGCCTTGTCGTGAGGAACGCCGCGCCTCGAAGAGCCTGCGCCAGCACTAGGAGCACAAGCACGCCGATAAAGACGAACGCCGCCCATTCCAGCCCGAGCTACTGCGCCGCCATGACCCGCAGCAGCACAACCAGCAGGCCGGCCACCACGCCGGCTAGGGCGGCGGCTCGGCGTACGGACCCGCGCGCGCGAGCGCGCAAGAGCAGTACAACCGCGATGCCAACGACCACACCGGCCAGGGCCGTGACGGCCATTTCCGCGCTCATCACCGGACCCCGTCACGCATGCGCATTGGCCCCCTCAGGCAAGGATCGCCCCAGATCCCCACATCACGCTCGAATGTACCCCTGCACAGAACCGGTGTCAATCGAGCACGGACGCTTGCACTTAGGCGGCCCTTCCCCTAGGGCCCCTTCCCCTAGGGCCGCCGAAGCCTCGGCGAAGACGAATCCCTCGTCCCTCCGGGCTCGAACTTCCAGCCTCGGCCGACACATCTCAGCGGACTTGGGTTGTCCGTGCCTGGAACGCCCCATGCCAGATGAGGACGGCCCTGCTCAAGAACCATAGGCGGCCCGAACATCCCCGGTTCGTTTTGGAGTCTGCGACAGCACAACGGCGCTGTACGGGCCAATGTCTAAGGTCCCCTTCGCGGGGAGTCCGTCGTGCCCCGGTCCCGAGGCCGGAACGGTTGCGGGGCCGCAGTCGCCGAATTCGCTGTCGTAGTCCCTGCTGTCACTGTTGAATCGCGCTACCCATTCGCCCTCGGCGGGAAACCCGATGGTGTAGTCGTGCTGAGGCTGAGTCGAGAAATTCGCTACCGCGAGGACGCTGTCTCCCGGCCCTCCCTTGTGCCAGCGATGGTAGGCCATGACCTTGCGTTCGTTGTCCAGATGATAGACGCTGACCTCCTGTCCGCACAGTCCCCCGCAATGGCCGTCACGATTCGTTCTCAGACGCACCAGGTCTTGATACAAGCGGAAGATGCCGGCGAATCGCCGCTTCTTCGACCAATCCAAGGGGTCCTGATCGTGGAACCAGTCGTCTTCAAGGAACTCCTGGCCCTGGAAAATCATCGGGATGCCCGGCGCGGTGAAGACAAGCGCCGCTCCCAGGGCAGACTTCTTCTTCGCCGCCCACGAGGCGGCCTTGCCGGGATCGACCTCCTCGGGCACGCGCGCTTTCCCGTTAGCGACCTCGTCGTGGGACTCCGTGTAGATGACGCGCTCGAAAGCATTCAGGAAGTAGCGGTGAAGCATGGCCTCGCGCACCGCGCTCATGTCTCGCGATGCGTCTTCGGGTGCGCCGAGGGCGGCTCGCACGGGATGGACGAACCGGCCGTCCCATTGGGCACTGAAATTGGCGCCGCCATCCTTCCCCGCCTTCGTCAGCATGGGGTTGCCGCGCAAGTCCTCGGCAATGCTGAAGACGCTGTTGGGCGCTTCGCGCACCTCGCCGTTGATCCACTGCATCAACGTCCAGCCGTCCGGCAAGTCGCTGCCGGGATCGCTGTCATTCCCGTAGACGTTGCGCACATAAGCCGTCGCATCCCAACGCAAACCGTCAACGCCGTAGTCGCGAACCCACATCAACGCGTTGTCTCGGAGGTATTCGCGGACCTCCTTGCGCCCGTAGTCGGGTCGCGTATCTCCCCAGGGCGTCTGTGATCGCCAGTCGTTATAGAAGTAGATGCCGCCCTTGCCGGCTTCATTCCAGCCGTCGAACTGCCACAGTCCCAGGTCTCCCGGCCCCAAGTGATTGTAGACCACGTCCACAATGACCGCGATACCGCGCTTGTGCGCCTCGTCCACGAACTCCTCGAACGTGCGCGGCGTGCCGTAGTCGCTCTCCACCGCGAAGAGTTGAGAAGGGTTGTACCCCCACGAGAACCCGCCGGGGAATTCCGCCATGGGCATGACTTCTACGGCGTTGACCCCCAGTTCCTTCAGGTGATCGAGCCGTTCAATCGCGCCCTCCAGGTTGCCGGGGCCGTGTTCGCTGGTCTTCTTGCCGAACGTCCCGATATGCAACTCATAGATGACCATCTGATTGAGCGGCGGAGGCGTGAACGAGCTGCGCCCCCTGCGGGACATTGGGCGAATGATGACCCCATTGCCGACTGAAGTCGTTACCCTTCGCGCGTAGGGGTCGATTCGGAAAAGCTCTCGTCCGTGGGTCAGGATGCGGAATCGGTACTCGTCGCCTGGTTTGGCGAGCGGCACATCGGCGGACCAGACGCCGTCGGGGGCCTTTGCGAGCGGATGCGCATCCTTGCTCCATTCGTTGAACGAGCCGGTCACAAAGACTTCATCCGCGTGCGGCGCCCACACCGCAAACCTGCAACCGCTCTTGTACGGCGTCGCGCCTTTTCGGATCCCGGGCCTCGTCATGGCCCCTCCTCTGCCGGCCTATTCTGCCTGCGAATGCCCTCACGGCATGCCGATGAGGGGCGCGCCAGGACCGCGTCGCTGAATCCTGCACCGGTAGCACACCGTCAACTTCTCAACCGAGTTCTGCGTGTTGCCGCCCTCCGGGCGATAGTACGTCGGCACTCTACTCCAGGTACAATGCAATGTCAAACGCCGTATCCGCCGCCTGGCGCGCCCCTGCCGCACGGTGTCGATGTCGCGCATGGACTCGTCGGGCAGTCGGCGGGTCACGGCACCTGCGTCCCGCCCCCCTAAGCCCCTTCCCCTCATCGGCCCACCACCGACTTGCGGATTCGGGGGACGTGGTGTATATACGAGGGTCCGGGCGGCGCTGTCCACGAAGCCCGGGCGCCCGGCGGACCCGGCATCCGCGCCACGGACCCTGCGAGGAGCGCACCCATGGGAGCATCCACCGAATCGCGCATGTCCACGGCCATTGTGGACGCGTATCACCGCAAGCTCACCGACCGGCTGGAAAGCGACGTGGTCATCGTGGGCGCGGGCCCGTCCGGGCTCGTGGCCGCCTGGCACCTCGCGCGCCAGGGGGTCAAGGTCGCGGTACTCGAGAAGCGCCTCGCCCCGGGCGGGGGCATCTGGGGCGGGGCCGCGGGCATGAACGAGGTGGTCGTCCAACAGGCGGCCGCGCCCATCCTGGACGAGCTTGATCTTTCCACCCAGCCTGCCGGAGACGACCTGTGCACCCTGGACGCCATGGCGCTCGCGTGCGCGCTGTGCCTGCGCGCGGTGCAGGCGGGCGCTGTGCTCTTCAACCTGATGATGGCCGAGGACCTGTGCGTGCGCGAGGGCCGCGTGCGCGGGGTGGTGGCCAACCGCACGGCCTTGACGGGGTCGCTACCCATCGACCCGGTGGTCTTCTCGGCGCAGGCGGTCCTGGACGCCACGGGCCATGACGCGTTCCTGGTGCACGCGCTCGCGCGCCGGGGGCTCTTCGGCGAGGGCGGCAAAGGGTTGCAGGGCGAAGGGGCGCTGGACGTCGAGGCGGGCGAGGCCTTTGTGGTCGACCGCGCGGACCGGGTCTTTCCGGGCCTGTGGATCTCGGGCATGGCTGTGTGCGCCACGTTCGGCGGCCCGCGCATGGGGCCCATTTTCGGCGGCATGCTGCGCTCGGGCGAGAAGGTCGCGCGCCTCATCGCCGCGGACCTCGCCGAGTCGGGGGGCACAAAGGCCGCGAAGGATTAGAAGATCGTACGGTAGGCCGCGCCGCGCGCGTGACGCGGCGCGTGTTCGCGAACAGTGAGGACGCACGATGGATAGGAATCGAGGGCACGCACCGGGCAATGAGGCAAGAGCGCTGGGCCTGTTGATCGGCGCCTGCATGGTCATCCTGGGTCTTTCGACCGCAACCCGAGCACAGGAGGCGCGTCCCGTGATCGCCGATTACACCGTGGCCAAGGAGGCGGTGCTGCGCAGCATCCCGGAACAATACATCCGCGCGGCCAAGGAGAGGCTGCACATCATGTACTGCGGCACCTCGCACTCCTCGCAGGTCGTGGACGGGCTGCGGGGCCTGATGGAGTACAAGCCGGGCGACGCAGAGCTGTACAAGGTCTCCTTCGACGGGCGCGCGCAGCCCAAGGAGCTCGACATCGACTACCGGCCCAACCATCCGGTCAAGGTGTACTCCGAGGCCAGGGACCTGAGCCACGACAGCATGGACGCCGAGGGCCACACCCAGTACTACCGCAAGACCATCGAGTACCTCGACCACCCGGACCACGCGCACGTGAACGTGGTCATGTGGTCCTGGTGCAGCATCGAGGGCCATGACGTGCAGCGGTACCTGGACGACTTCGGCGAGCTGGCGGCCCTGTACAGGCCCGGGGGCGCCAAGGGCCGCACCCGGGCGAACGCGGTGGTCTTCGTGTTCATGACCGGGTACGCGCGCGGCGACGACGCGGACACGCCCGAGCCGCCCTACATCAAGTCTCCCTTCCAGAACCGCCAGCGCATCGTGGACTACTGCCGCCGGCGCGGGCACCTGTGCCTGGACTACTGGAGCCAGGACTGCTACGACTACGGCACGGACGCCTACCACCCCGACGTGAACGGCAACAGCAACCGGATCCACCTCGCGTACCAGCAGGCCCACGAACAGGGCCAGGACTGGTTCGTGAACCGCAACTTCCGCTCGGGCGAGCCGAAGCTGCCCGCGCACGCGAACAATCACATCACCGGCAACCGGCGCGCGTACGCCGCGTGGTGGATCTGGGCGCGCCTGGCCGGCTGGTCGGGCCGAGGCGCAGAGTAGCCTCGCGCCGCGCGCGCGAAGACTCCCTGAACCACGGCCTCTCGGCTCGGCTTCGTGCGGCCGGGAGGGGGGCGTTGGCGTCTCTCACTCCCGCCATTGGCGCGAGCGCATGACCGTGCGCGCGGTCTGCGCCGCCCGTCTCACGCCTTCGCGCCCCGCGACACAACCTCTTGCGCGCGCACGCGCGAGCGCGTAGTCTGCCGGCACGCGCGGCCCGCAGCGGCCCGCAAGGCACACCGAACGGGGACAGGGAGGGCATGCGATGGCTCGGCAAAGGCTTGGTGCACGGACGAGGGCGGCGGCGGTCGGACTCCTGTGGGCGGCGATGGGGGTCGCCGTTGCGGCCCGGGGCGCGGACAGCCCCTTTGACCGGGCCAAGGTGTTCCTGCTCCCGCCCACCGAGGAGCACCTCTCCGAGACGACCGGCCGCACCTGGGACCTGGCCGCGCCCGGGCACGGGAACTTCACCACGTTCCACGGCGTGCGCGAGCTGGGCGCTACGGACGACGGCGCGCTTCGGTTCGTGCTCGACGGCGAGGAGGCGCTGTTGGGCTGGGGCAACTACGCGGACAAGCAGCCCCGCGCCGACCGCGTCGAGTTCTGGAACATGGACTGGCGGCTGCGCCTCCAGGCGCGCCAGTCCGCGCCCGGGCCCACCGCATGGGAGGTGCGCGGCTGGTCGCAGGGCAATCGGCTGCCGGCCGGCACGAACCCGAACTACAGCCAGCCCACGGCCGAGCTCCAGGGCACGGACTGGCAGACCCTGAACTTCAAGATCCAGAACACGCAGAACGTGAGCGCGGACGGGTTCGAGATCACCATCCGGGCCGAGCCCGGCACCGCCGTGGAGATCCGCGACCTGACCGTGCTGCGCGTCGTGCACAAGGGATACCTGCGCAAGGAGTTCACCCTGCCCGGCGACCGAGTCTGGCGCGCGGTCGTGGACGTGGGCGCCAAGACGGTCCTGTACGTGAACGGCGAAGAGATCCCGGACCGCAAGTCCGTCTCTCCCCGTCCCCGGCACGGCTACTGGTCCGACCCGGTGGACATCACCGAGCACCTGCGCCCGGGGCGCAACTGCATCGGGGTGTTCGGCACCTCGCTTCGCAGCACGTACCCACCCTACTGTTACCTCCAGGGCCGCGCGGTCATGGTCTCGGGCCGGACCGCGCTCCTGGACAGCGACGAGACCTGGCGGTGGAGCCCCCGCCCCGAGCCCGGGTGGTCGGCCGTGGGGTTCGACGACAGCGCCTGGGCCGAGGTGGGCGCCTCCGCAGGAGACGAGAACGCCGCAGCCGTGCGCGGCGGGCGGTGGATGCGCTCGTACCGCGACGGCTACTGGTACCGCCGGCCGGGATACGACGGATACATGGCCCTCACGAACCCGGGCGAGAACCGCCTCTTCTTCTCCGCGTCCGAACCCGTAGGGGTAGAGGTGCGCGTGCCCGCCGGACTGGCGGAGCGCGCGCCCTGGATCGAATGGTCCGTAGACCGCTACGACGGGGGCGAGTTCGTGCCCGAGGCCGAGGGCCGCGCGGACGAGTACGCGGCCCGGGACGCCTCGCTCGTGTACACCGTGCAGCCGGGCGCGCTGGAGGGGGGCGTATACCTGCTGCGCATGACGCTGCGCTCCGCGGACGAGGTGATCGAAGTCCGCCCCGCCGAGCCCTTCCTGGTGGTCCGCCGCCTGCCCATGGACACGGTGGCCGGCGACACCTACGAGCAGGGCCTGGACCTGGAGCTCGAGGACACGGTCGACTTCACCGATCTCGACGACCCGCACCCCGTGCTCGAGACCGACGCCCAGGGCGACCCCCTGCCGCCCGAGGAGCGCACCCCCTGGGAGGAGCTGCCCGCCCGCCAGCAGCAGGCCACCGCGCGCCAGGACTGGGAGGCGCGCCAACAGGAGCACGCCGCCCAGGCCGCGCTCGCGCCGCAGATCGTACAACGGGACGGCCTGCGCTACCGCGAGACCCGGCCCTACATGGGCGCGCACTTCTCGTGCCTCGTGGAGTTCGCGCATCCGGGCGACTTCTATCTTCTGGTGCTCGAGTACCCGAACGACGACGACCGGTGGATCGGCGCGGTGTGCACCGAGCCCGCCGGGGGCACCTCCAAGTGCTGCCCCACGGTGTGGACCGGGGACAAGTACCCGCTCACGAACACGATGCGCGAGCTCAAGTGGCTCCTGCGCCCCACGCCCGGCAAGCACGCCATCGACGTCATGAGCCTGCGCAAGGAGAGCGCGGCCGCCGCGGCGCGGCTTCGCATCTACCATGTGGCCGGGCCCCTGCCCGCGCTGCGCGCGCCGGAAGACAACGCTCGCTGGATCGGGATCCTCACCGAGACGAGCGACAACCGCAAGCAGAGCTTTGACCGCACCTTCCGTGGCGCGGTGCCCGAGGCGCTCGCGCGCATGCGCGCCGCCGGCCTGCCCGCCGACGAAGAGGAGCGCCTGCTGCGATTCTGCGGGCTGCTCTCGTTTTGGCTGGACACCTGCGAGCACTACGCGGCCTACCTGCGCTTCACCGGGCAGAACCTGCACGGCATGGGCGCCTGGCAGTACAGCGACAGCCAGGCCATCACCAAGCCCCCGAACACGGACAGCCCCCGCGTGCTTCGAGCCTTCCGCGAGATCGCGGCCCGCGTGTTCCGCGAGAACGGGGTGGACTTCCTCGCCAGCGTCCAGTTCGTGTTCAGCTCCGGGCTGATCGCCGCCTCCGAGCGCGGCGAGGGCCGGATCCCCGGCATCGAGGACACCATGTACCTCGTGGACAACCAGGGCCGCAAGCTCCAGACCGGCCGTAGCCCCTCGTACCGCGCGGGATGGAACTTCAACCATCCGCGCGTGCGCGAGGAGATGCGCCGCGTGGCCCACGACCTCGCCGACAAGTTCGGGCCGCTCCCGAACTTCCTGGGGCTCAACTGGTCGGTGTACTTCGGGTGCGACTACCTGCCCGTGTACCGCGCGCGCGCATTCAAGGCGAACAGCCCGTATCTGGCCGGCTCGCTCGTGGACCCGCTCCTGGACGGGTACGGCGACGCCACGATCTACGCCTTCGAGCAGGACACGGACCTGGACCTGCCCATCGGGTACCAGGACCCGGACCGGTTCCAGAAGCGCTACACCCTGCTCACCTCGCCGCGCATGCGCGAGCGGTGGATCTCCTGGCGCTGCGAGCGGCTGCGCGGGTGCTTCTCGGATCTGGTGGACGAGATCCAGCAAACGCGCGAGGACCTGTTCTGCACCGCGAGCCTGATGTTCTACGCCGGGCACGGCAGGGAATGGCACGCCAGCGGCCTGCCGCTCAAGGACTTCCTGCGCCGGTGGGGCTGGGACCCCGCGCTCTTCGCCGAGGCCGAGGACCTCTGGCCCACCCACTGGATGCACGCCTCGCCGCACAGCCAGCCCAAGGACAACGAGAACTACCCGTATATGCTGGACATCAACGCGCACGAGGCCTTCCACGAGGCCTTCGCCCATCCCACGAACCGCGCGGCCATGGTCCAGCACGCCTGGCAGGAGCCGGAAGGCCACGCCTGGCGCCTGCCCTACCGCGCGGGCTGGCCCCGGCCGGGCGACATCCTGGCCCAGGCCGAGCCCAGCGGCGACTACGCGCGTGAGGCGTTCGTGCAGGCGCTCATCGGCGGCGACCCGCGGCTCGTGCTCTTCTCGCTCATCCACGTGAACCTGCACGTGGGCCAGGAGCAGGAGCTGCGCGAGTTCGCGCGCGTGTTGCGCAGCCTGCCCGCGGAGCGATTCTCGCCCGTGCTGGACACGGGGCTCGACACGAACCTCGCCATCCGGTGCCTGCACGGCGAGGACGCGCTCACCTTCTACGTGGCCAACCCCGGCTACTGGCCGGTCACCGGAACGGTGACCGTGCAGGGCGACGGCGAAGTGCGCGACCTCGTCGCCAACGAGGTGGTCGCGCCCGAGGCGGCAGCCGCGGACGCGGTGTCCGTGCCCGTGCGCCTGGACCCGTACGGCGTGGCGGCCTTCCGCGTGCAGGGCGTCGAGGCGCGCCTGACCGGGTGGGACACGGACCCCCTCGACGACCAGCACCTCGCGCACATCCGGGGCATGCTCGGCCGCGTGGAGGAGCTTTTGGGCATCCAGCGCGCGCGCCTCGTACTCACCGAGGAGGGGCTCGCGTTCATGGAGTCGACCGTGCGCCGGGCCCGGGCCGACCTCGCCGAGGGCCGCGTGGCGCGCGCCTGGCACGCGGTGGCCAACAGCTCCCGGTTCTACGTGCTGCGCGAATACCTGGAAAGGGGGGCGTCCTACGGGACGGAGAAAAAAAGAGGCGAGTCCGTAACGACCGAGATGCGCACCCTACAGGTGCCCGCCGTGGCGCAAGCGCCCGAAGTCGACGGCGAGCTCGACGACGCGGCCTGGCGGCAGGCGGCCTCCGTCGAGGGGTTCGTGATGACCAACCGGTTCCCGGCCATTGTGGGCACGCGCATGTACGCCCTGCGCCACGGCCAGGACCTGTATCTCGGGTTCGAGTGCCGCGACCCCGAGCCTGAGGCCATCAAGCGCGACGCGGTGCGCGAGGACGAGGGCACCGTGTTCCGCGACGACTGCGTGGCCCTGTTCCTGCGCCTGGACCTCGACGAGCCCGTGTACTACCAGATGGCGGTGAGCGCCGGGGGCGTGCGCTTCGACCAGCGCGTGGTCGGCGGAGCGCGCGACTACGAGTTCGCGCCCCCCTGGCAGGCGGCCACCGCAATCGGGGACGACGCCTGGACCCTGGAGGTGCGCCTGCCCGCCGACAGCCTGGGCGCGGACCTGGAGGCCGGCGACACCTGGGGGTTCAACGCGCACCGCTCCTTCCGGTTCGGCAGCGTCCCGGCCTCGTCCTGGTCGTACACCATCGGCAGCTGGCACGACGAGGCGTCGTTCGGGCGGCTCACGTTCGAGTAGGGGCGCGGTCCCGCGCCGTCAGCACAGGGCGGCGCAGTGAGATAGCAGAACTCGTCGCGTTGGCCCCTGTGCAAGGACATGCGCGGGGCCGCGCGCCGAGTCCCCGTTCGGCGTGAAGGAGCGATGGGCGGGGCCGACGAACGCCTCGCGGACGGGGCGCATGCGGGTCCGCGCGCGGGCCGGGCGGCCTCGTCGAAGGCTTCCACCGCACCGCCATCGAGGAGTTTTCGCCCGGCGTTTCGAACCCACTTCTACGAGTCTCTTGACGCGCTGCACAAGGACCTGGACGCTTGGCTGATCCAATACGACTGCGAGCGCTCGCACCAGGGGTATCGGAACCTGGGCAAACGCCCGATCAACACGGTCAAACGGTTCGCCAAAAACGTACGCGAGGAAGGTTAGCTCAACAGCTTGTCTTCTGCACCTCTGCTCGCTGATCACATCTTCATCTGACATCCCATGCAAAGACGGTGGCGTTGTCCGCGCCCCAAGTCTCTTCCGGTATGAGGCGTATGGCGGTAGTGGCGATATTGAGGTCGAGCTTAACAAGCCGCTGATGATTATTCTTTACTTCCGCCGCTGTCTTCCAGGTGCCATCGTCTGAAAGGGCGTCAATACGGAAGGCCCTGATGAGGGTTTCCGGGACACGGCGCTGTTCTTGACTCAACTTGTAGATGCAGGGCATATTCTTGATCCTGCGATTCAAGTCGCTGTCGAAGACCAATCTTGTGGCGGCGAGTTGCGCGGGCCGCTTGAAATGATACTCAAGCCAATCGCCCGGTTTTCCCGTCCATGAATTACTGCTGTCACCCACGGGGCGGTCAATGCCGTTCCGGATAGGTTCAGGATTGCCGGCCTTTGCTGTGAGCGCGGCAAAGTGACTAAGTTGACTTACTTCGCGCGTATGCCACGGCAGGTAGCAGTCATCATCCATCAATGCCTGCTGCAATTCGCTGATCGACTCATTGCATACATCACGCGGGGCGAACGACTTTGCGGCGGCAATAGACGCTGCCGTGCCGACAGCCTGTCCCATAACGGCGCATGTTGCCATGACGCGGGTTGAACTCATAGCTGCGTGAGTCGCACTGATGTTCCTTCCGGCAAAGAAAAGATTGGAAATGTTCTTCGAGTAGAGCGCACGGTAGGGGATTCCGTAAGGCGATGGTGCGGGATGAAATACCGTAGGCTTCTCGGTTGCTGCTATACCTGCGGGATGGTGATCATCCATCGACCATCCCCCGTAAGCGACGATGTCGTCGAATCGGCCTTCAGCGCGTACATCATTCTGGGTAATGATGTGGTCGCCAACGCAGCGTCGGCTTTCCCGTTTCCCAGGGAGATGACCGACCCAGTCCAGGGCATAGTTAGTCATTGCCTCAGACTTGTCCGACCGGTTCTTGAGTAGATCCCATACGCCGTAGCTGACTTTGAGGAGCATATCTCGAAGCATCTCCGTGTCGTGGATAGAGTCATATTCGCCACCCAGCTCAATCCACCAGAAATTGTGCCCAAGACTACGATGCGGAAGGTCGTCGGGGCTTGCGTAGTAGTCTGCCCATTCTGGGCGCACGAATGGCTGAGGGGTATCCATCTCCCGGCCCTGAATGAGACAGCTCATACCCATGGTCTTCCTGTCTGCTTCAGCTGGCAGGATGTCTTCGTCGAATTCTGATGAAGACTCGCGTCCGATCCTGTATTCGGCTCCAGCAAGATGGGCGAGGACGCTGTCGCCGCTGCAATCGGCAAACAGGTTGGCTTCGACTGTGTGGGTAGTTTCAGTGGTGAGCTGCCAGCCTTTGACTGACCCTATAGTGTCGTTCTCCGTCTTGGCTGAGTTGCAAGAGCAGTTGAG
>Ga0180431_10005084_pt1 | contig 16167 bp, 11 predicted proteins | sample SS_ome_11_FD_132459 | JGI IMG/M metagenome (GOLD analysis project Ga0180431, IMG submission 132459) | Hypersaline lake sediment archaeal communities from the Salton Sea, California, USA - SS_1_MS_1 metaG | ecosystem: Environmental > Aquatic > Non-marine Saline and Alkaline > Hypersaline >... | reverse complement strand
TCCACAGGCCAATGCCACATCAGGTTCGGGATTTGATATTAAAAAAGTAAAAACCAGTATCTATGAATGCCTGATCGAGGATGCAGATCCGAAAAAGATCATCTTGAACAGCGAGATCAAGGACCTGGATTTGATCCCCTCGCATATCGACCTGGTGGGTGCCGAGATCGAGATGCTGAACATGAACGAGCGGGAGTACATGCTCCGGAATGTGATCGATCAGGTAAAAGGCAATTACGATTACATCCTCATCGACTGTTCTCCCTCGCTGGGACTGATCACGGTGAATGCGCTCACGGCAGCCGATTCGGTGATCATTCCCGTGCAGTGCGAGTACTTCGCCCTGGAAGGGCTGGGCAAATTGCTCAATACGATCAATATCATCCAGCGCGGGCTCAATAAGAAACTGGAGATAGAGGGCTTCCTGCTTACCATGTATGATGCCCGGCTGAGGCTTTCAAACCAGGTGGTTGAAGAGGTAAGGAAACACTTTCAGCAAATGGTGTTCGATACCATTATCCAGCGCAATATCAAGCTTACGGAAGCCCCCAGTTTCGGGAAGCCTGCCGTGCTTTATGATGCTGAATCAAGGGGTGCCGTAAGCTATCTGAACCTGGCAAGGGAAATCCTCCAGAAAAATGAAGAGACCCTGCTGAAGCAGGAAGAAAAAGTTTTGGATTAATCTGACATCCTTATGGCAAAAAAGAACGCATTGGGGAGGGGATTGGGTGCATTGATCGAAGTGACCGATGACCAGGAAAGGGAGCTGATCCATTCGGCTTCCGTGGTCAGCGAAATTCCTCTGAAGAGTATTTCCACCAATCCTTTTCAGCCGCGTACCTCTATGGATGAAGAGGCCCTCAACGAGCTGGTGATGTCGGTGGAGGAACATGGGATCATCCAGCCCATTACGGTGAGAAGGGCTGCCGATTCAACTTACCAGCTGATCACAGGCGAACGGCGCCTGAAGGCTGCCGAGAAAGCGGGGTTGAAACGGATCCCCGCCTATGTTCGTGAAGCGGGGGATGACCGGATGCTGGAGCTGGCGCTGGTGGAGAATATTCAGCGGGAGGACCTGGATGCCATTGAAGTGGCCATTTCTTATCAGCGGCTTATCGAAGAGTTCAAACTGACCCAGGAAGGCCTGGGTGAACGGGTGGGAAAGAAACGGGCCACCATCACCAATTACCTGAGGCTGTTGAATCTCCCAGTGGAGATCCAGACAGCCATCCGGGAGAAGAAGATCACCATGGGGCATGCCAGGGCCCTGCTGGGAGTGGAAGATAAGGGCCTCCAGCTGGAGATATTCAACAAAACAACCAAGAATGACCTTTCCGTCAGAAAGGTCGAGAACCTGGTTCAGCGTTCGAAGCGAACCGAACCTGAAACAAAAACGGAGAGTGAACAGCCCCGTTCAGCCTATGAGGATCTGAGGGAGCATCTTTCTCACTATTTTGGAGCCACGGTCGAGTTCAAGCGAAACAATAAAGGTGCAGGGCGTATCGTTATTCCATTTAAATCGGATGAGGACTTGCAGCGTATTGTGAGTATACTCGATAAACCGGCTAAATGAACAGGATCTTTCAGACGGTTCTATGCATACTCATCATCGTTTTGCCTGTTCGCGGCCAGGATCCCGATACCATTCCCCGCCCTGCGGATACCATTCCCCGCCCTGCGGATACCATTCCCCGGCGTACCGGTGCGATCCGCCAGGATCCTGATACGATTACCCGGTATTTCGATACCATCCCTCAGGAGACAGACACGCTGGCAGTCCGGGAACCTGATTTTTCCCACTCCCCTTCCAAGGCGATCATGTATGCCCTGGTGCTGCCCGGGCTCGGTCAGGTTTACAACAGGAAATACTACAAGATCCCCATTGTGTATGGTGGACTGGCAGCAGCGGTCTATGCCATTGTCTTCAATTCGGGGGAATACCGCCTGGCAAGCCTGGAATATGCCGAAAACCAGGATGAACTCAACAAACGTTACCTGGAATACTGGCGAAGGAATATGGAATTAAGCTATATTGCACTGGTTGGTGTGTATGCCCTGCAGGTGCTGGATGCCTATGTGGATGCCCAGCTCTACAGCTGGGATGTGAATGAGAACCTGTCCCTGCGGCTCACCCCTTCCCTGCAGCCCGTGAAGGTTCCCGCGGAGGTTCCTCCGCAGCTGCTGGGACTCACATGCAGGTTTGAATTTAAAGGAAGATGAAATGAAGAAGAACGTTGCAAACCGTTTCATGCAAACGATGATCCCGCTGGTAGTGATTGCATCGGGGCCCGGTACCCACGAAGGTATCCTGAACGGTCCGAATACGGATACCATCCCCAATCCGTACCCGGCTCTGCAATCAGCCGGGGAAGCCGGTTCCGTGAAGAGTCCGCGATCTGCAGGGCCGGACGGCTTGCCGGCCGACACCATTCCCTTGGTGGACTCCTTTACCATGGAAGGAGAAGTGGAGCTGAAGATCGGTGAGAACCTGGACAGCATGCTCAATCTGTGGTATGTGAACCAGTCCCTGGAAGATGCGGTGGACGAATACATCCCCGGGGAGGATACGCTCATTCCCGACTTCCCGGATTCGGTCTACATGCAGCGCCTGGCTGAGATCCCGTCAGTAATCGACCTGACATACAACAGGATTGTAAAGAATTACATGAATGTATATACCCGTAAGAGAAGGCAGCAGGTAAGGGTAATGCTGGGACTGGCTGAATATTATTTCCCCATTTTCGAGGAAATTTTTGATTATTACAATGTGCCCTATGAGCTCAAGTACCTTTCCATCATCGAATCGGCGCTGAATCCCAGGGCCATCTCCAGGGCCGGTGCGGTGGGGACCTGGCAGTTCATGTACGGAACCGGCAAGTATTACGGGCTTACCATTAACTCCCTGGTGGATGAGCGTCGCGATCCCGTTGCCGCCACACACGCTGCTGCCCGTTACCTGGTGGACCTGCATGAGATCTATGATGACTGGACCCTGGCCCTGGCAGCTTACAATTGCGGTCCCGGCAATGTGAACAAGGCGATCCGCAGATCGGGAGGAAAACGGGACTTCTGGGATATATACTATCTTCTGCCCAGGGAGACACGCGGCTATGTCCCTGCCTTCATCGCAGCCACCTATACCATGAACTTTTATCCTGAGCACCGGCTCTCCAAAGCTCCGCTGGAGCTGCCCCGTTTCACCGATACGATCATGGTCCATGAGCAGCTGCACCTGGAACAGGTTGCCGGGATTCTGGGTCTCCCCGTCAAGCAGCTGCGTGACATGAATCCGCAATACAGGCGGGACATCCTCCCCGCCACTCCGGAAAGAGGGTATCCGGTCAGGATCCCCCTGGAGCATACAGCCCGGTTCATTGATCTTCAGGACAGTATTTTTGATTACAGGGATTCAGTCTATTTTGACCGGGGAAAGCTGGTGGCCACTCCCCTCAGGTATGCCTCTGACTACAGGGTCGAGCTTCCTGCGGACAAATATGATAAGCTCATCTATACGGTTAAGGCGGGGGACAATGTGGGGTATGTGGCTGACTGGTATGATATAAGGGCCTCTGATCTGCGTTACTGGAACAACATCCGGAGGAACCTGATCAGGACGGGACAGAAACTGGTGATTTACAAACCCAAAGGCACATCCTCCAGGTACGGGAACATTGACCGGATGAGTTTCAGGGAAAAGCAGCAGTTTGCCGGCCGGGCGGTGCCGCCCGTAACAGCCGCATCCGGGGCCAACCGGGAGGAGGAAAGTACGGGAGGTTCCCTGCAGACCGGAGATCCTGACGGGGAATACATCACCTACGTGGTGAAAAGGGGGGATACCCTGTGGGATATAGCCCGTAAATATCGCGGTGTGACGGAAACCGATATTGCCAGGCTCAACAACATTTCCAACCAGTCAAAAATAAAACCCGGTCAGGTCATTAAGATCAAGCGGAAAGGATGAGCCATGCGGCCGTTCAGGATCCTCATATTTTTTGCAGCGACAGGGGTGTTGCTTCTGATCATCTCCCTCGCGCTGCCTGAAGAAGGGATCAGCATCAATGAGGATTTCAGGATCTCCTTTTTTTCCGTTTCAGATCTTTTTCAGAGGGCAGAGCAGGACACATCCCTCCGGAAGGCAGAAGTGGAAAGGCTTATTTCCACCTCTGCGGTGACAGACGATCCGGAAGCGGAAGCCGGCTATGATCCCCTTGTGCCGCCCGGTCTGTTTACCACTCCCGATTCACTGGAACCGGCTGCAGCAGATCCCGTCCGTCCTGTCAATACGGACAGCCTGATAAGCAGTGTTTTCAGGCTGCAGTTTGCCCCGGGTCAGAAAACGCTGCTGGACCCTTTTTTCCGGAAACTGGACGAATTGAGAGCGGGAACCATCAGGCGCACCCGGATCATCCATTTCGGGGATTCGCAGATCGAGAACGACCGGATGACCTCCCTGATCCGGTACCGTCTTCAGCAGCACTTCGGCGGTTCGGGGACCGGACTCATCCCGGCCATTCCCCTTTATGCCGGTCATCTTGCATTCGAACAGGAACAATCGGGCCGGTGGCTCCGGTATACCTTTTTCGGGAAGCGGGACACCTCCATCATGCACAACCGTTACGGGGTCATGGGTGCATTTGCTTCGGTCCCCATAGCCGGGGAGGAGCTTCCTTCACTGCATTTCCGGTTCAATACCGAACGCAGAACAGGCCGGTGCAACCGCATCAGGGTCTTTTTGCACTCCTGCGTGATGGATGCATCGCTTATCTTGCAGGTGAACGATTCCATCCGTGTAACCCTTTCCAGCCTGCATGATGGATACAACGTGGCTGAACTCAACGCCGGCACCCGGGTGAAAGAACTCAGCATCCTTGCTGATTTTCCTGAGGGGGGCAGGATCTACGGGATCTCCTTTGAGACCGACCGGGGATTGCAGGTGGACAACATCGCCATGCGGGGGTCGGCCGGACTCCTGTTCAGCAAGCTCGACCGGGAACAGCTGCAGGCCATGATGGAAGATCTCTCGCCCGGACTCCTGCTCCTGCAGTTCGGGGGGAACGTGGTTCCCTATCTCGAGGATGCGGATTATTACCGGCGTGCCTTCGCCAGGGAGCTTCGTTTCATCCGGGGACTCTGTCCCGGTGTGCCGGTCATTGTGATCGGACCTTCCGACATGTCCATCAAGCAGCGGGGCCGGTTCAAAACCTATCCCAACATTGAACCAATCAGGGATGCCCTGAAAACAGCTGCCCTGGAGAGCGGGTATGCTTTCTGGGATTTGTATGAAGCCATGGGCGGGTACAACTCCATGCCCTCCTTTGTGGAAGCAGATCCTCCGCTGGCATCTTCCGATTATGTGCATTTCACCCCGCGCGGTGCCAACCTGGTGGCAGAGATGCTCTACAATGCACTGATGCTCGAGTACAGGAAATATTCATCTGAAAACGGATCTTTTTGAATCAAATCCTCTCTGACATATTCCTGTATCATCCGGAGAAACCCCTGCTCTTCACCCAGCTTTTTTTCTGGATTTTCTATTTCATCGTACTCCTTGTCTACTCGATTATTTACCGCGAGCGTGCCCTGCGAAACGCGTTCCTTTTTGTGGCCAGTCTTTTCTTCTACTGGAAGACATCGGGACTCTTCTTCCTGATCCTGGTATTTTCCACCTTCTCGGATTTCTACCTGGGGCAATTGATCCACCATGCCCGCCGGAAAGGATGGAAAAAGTTCGGGGTCTTCATGAGCGTGCTCGTTAACCTGTTCCTGCTTTCCTACTTCAAGTACACCTATCTTTTCGTCAATACGGTCAATTCCCTGTTCAACCTGGATATACAGGTGGTGAACCACCTGGCGCTATGGTCCAACCATTTCACCGGCACCCATTTTGACACCTCGGTGATCCTGCTGCCCGTGGGGATTTCCTTTTACACCTTCCAGACCATCTCTTATACAGTGGATATATACCGGGGCAAGGTGGATCCGGTCAGACACATCCTCGATTTCGGCTTTTACGTCTCTTTCTTTCCCCAGCTGGTGGCCGGTCCCATTGTCCGTGCGGCCCGGTTTATCCCGCAGCTCTACAAACGCTACCACCTCACCTGCCAGGAATTCGGATATGCCCTCTTTCTGATCCTCAAGGGACTGTTCAAAAAGATGTTCATCGGGGATTACCTGGCGGTCAATTTCATCGACCGCATCTTTGCCAATCCCCTGGATTTCTCAGGTTTTGAGAACCTGATGGCCCTCTATGGCTACTCCCTCCAGGTGTATGTGGATTTTTCAGGGTATACCGATATCGCCATCGGGGTGGCACTGCTGCTTGGATTCCGGCTGCCCAAGAACTTCAATGCACCTTACAAGGCCACCAATGTGGGCAATTTCTGGAAACGCTGGCACATCTCCCTTTCCTCCTGGCTGAGGGATTATCTATACATTCCCCTGGGGGGAAACCGGAAGGGGAGGATCATGACCGATGTGAACCTGATGATCACCATGCTGCTGGGGGGCCTCTGGCACGGGGCAAGCTGGCATTTTGTGATATGGGGGGGACTGAACGGGCTGGGGATCGTGGTCTACAAGCTGTGGAAAAAGATCAGTCCCTATGAAAAGAGCAAGCACTGGGCGGTCAGGCTCTGGAAGATCTTCCTTACCTTCAATTTCATCACCTTTACCCGCATCTGGTTCCGGTCGGAATCCATGGAAAAGGCAGGCCAGCTCATCCACCAGGTGAGGTATTTTTTTCATCCGTCCATCATCCCGCAGGTGCTGTGGAGCTACCGGCTGGTCTTTGCGGTGATGGCCCTGGGTTATTTTCTCCACTGGGTGCCCGAGAGCTGGAAACTGGCCCTGCTCAACTGGTATATCCGCGTCCCCATCTGGGCCAAGGCACTGATCGCCGTGGTGATGGTCTTTATCATCTACCAGTCATGGTCGGCCAAGCTCCAGCCCTTTATTTACTTCCAGTTCTGACCGTCCGGGCTCCGGCCCTTTATCTACTCCCGATTTTAACTATATTTGAAAGATCATCTGAACAACCAGCGACGGATCCATGCGTTTACGACCCGGCCATAATCCCTTCCGCACCCATCCCTTTCCAAGCTTTACCATTCTGGCCATCGCGGTGTTTTACATGTTCACCAACTTCCTTCACCATAACTGGACGCGGACCGGACCCAGTGAACGGGGTGTCATTCACTGGGATGTGATCTCCTATTACAGCTACCTTCCGGCCACCTTTATTTACGGGGATGTGACCCTGGGATTCCTGGAGGACCCGCCCGAAGGCTTCAGGAACGACAATAAATTCTGGCCATCCCGTCTGGAGAACGGCAACCGGCTGATCATTACCTCCATGGGTTTATCCGTGCTCTATGCACCCTTTTTTTTCATGGCCCATGCACTGGCCCCGCTCTTCGGTGAGGCGAGGGATGGATACGGGTCCATCTACCAGTTTTTCCTGGTGATCAGTGCCCTGGTTTACGTGGTACTGGGCTTTGTCCTGTTAAAGAACCTGCTGCTGAAATACTTCAAACCCGTCATCACATCCGTTACCCTGCTGGCTGTTGCCTTCGGGACCAACCTTTTATACTATACCACCTATGAGGCGGCCATGCCCCACTCCTATAACTTTTTCCTGATCACCCTTTTTTTGGTGACCGTGATCCGGTGGTATAAGAAACCCGGGGTGCTGTGGACCATCCTCACCGGTGCGCTGTTCGGCTTTATCGCCCTGGTCAGGCCCACCAACATCGTGGTCATCTTCATCCTCATTCTCTGGGATGTGAAATCATGGAAGGAATTTACCGCGCGTATCGGCTTCTTTTTACGCAAATTCCATCTTATTTTGCTGATGCTGGCGGCATTCATTGGGGTATGGATCCCCCAGTTCCTTTACTGGAAAGCCATTACCGGCCACTATATTTTCTTTTCCTACGGAGCAGAGGAAGGGACTTTTTACTTCCTGCACCCCCATATCCTGGAAAGCCTTTTCAGCTATAAGAAGGGGTGGTTCGTTTACACCCCCATGATGCTGCTGGCAGTGGCGGGCATTCCATTATTATGGAAGCGGTTGCCTCAATTTTTTCTTCCCGTGCTGCTGCTCCTTCTCTCCATGATCTATGTCCAGAGCTCCTGGTGGTCCTGGTGGTTCGGAGGGGGATTCGGACTGAGGGCCTATATCGACATATACGGGGTCATGGCCGTTCCGCTGGCGGTGATGGCGGAGGTGATCCTGCTGCGGGGCAGGAAAGTGGTCAGGGTTGCAGGGACCGCCCTGATCATTGCTCTGGTGGCTTTCCAGCTGGTCAATACATACCAGTACCGGAAAAGCATCATCCATTATGCTGGCATGAACCGCACGTTATACTGGAAATGCTTCCTGCGGCTCAAGGCACCGCCCGGATTCTGGGATATGCTCAACATGCCCGATTACCGCCTGGCCAGGAAGGGGATCTATGTAACCTATTACACCGGGAACCAGTACCGGGAGATTGCTGAAATGGATCCCCGGCAGGGTCTGGAGAAGGTGGAGGAGATGATCAGGGAGGATCCCCGGCTGATGAGGCAGATCGGCCGGTATGCACAGCGCAATACACTGAAAATGGAGGAGGCTGTTTCCGGGGTGGCTGAAAGAATGTATTCCCGTATGACCAATCAGTAGATCATGCTCAGTGACAAAACGATAACCATTGACCGGGGAACCTTATTTTCCAGCAGGTTTTTTATGAAGCCCGGGTGTTGTTTTCATAAAAAACTATATGTAGGTTTGGATGATCTTATCAACCAGTAAAGGATCCATGCTTTCACGTCCCGGGCAATGTCCCTTCCGCACAGACTTTCTTCCGCCCTTCACCATCCTGGCCATTTTGCTGTTATATATGGTCACCAACTTCCTTCACCTTAGCTGGAAGCAGACCGACCCCGCGGATCGGGGTGTGATCAAATGGGATGTGATCTCCTATTACAGCTATCTTCCTGCCACCTTTATTTACGGGGATGTGACCCTGGGCTTTCTGGATGACCCGCCCGAGGGTTTCAAAAACGACAACAAATTCTGGCCATCCCGTCTGGAGAACGGCAACAGGCTGATCGTCACTTCTATGGGCCTGTCGGTGCTCTACGCACCCTTTTTTTTCATGGCCCATGCACTGGCGCCGCTTTTCGGGGAGGCTAGGGATGGATTCGGGGCCATCTACCAGTTCTTCCTGGTGATCAGTGCCCTGGTTTACGTGGTACTGGGCTTTGTCCTTCTGAAGAACCTGCTTCTGAAGTATTTCAAGCCGCTGGTCACCGCCGCCACGCTGCTGGCCATAGCCTTCGGCACCAATCTTTTTTATTATTCCACCTTCGAAGCGGCCATGTCACATTCGTATAACTTCTTTTTGATTGTACTGTTCATGGTGACCGTGATCCGGTGGTATGAGAAACCCGGGGTGGTATGGGCCCTGCTCACCGGTGCGCTGTTCGGGTTCATCACCCTGGTCAGGCCCACCAATATCCTGGTTATCTTCATCCTTGTTCTCTGGGATGTGAAGTCATGGAAGGAATTCACCGGGCGTATCGGCTTCTTTTTGCACAAATTCCATCTTGTACTGCTGATGATGGCGGCATTCATTGCGGTATGGATCCCCCAGTTGCTTTACTGGAAAGCCATTACCGGCCAGTATCTCTTCTTTTCATACGGTGCAAAGGGAGACACTTTTTACTTTCTGCATCCCCAGATACTGGATAGCCTGTTCAGCTATAAGAAGGGATGGTTCGTCTACACACCCATGATGCTGCTGGCGGTGGCGGGCATCCCCATCCTGTGGAAGCGGTTGCCGCAGTTCTTTTTTCCCGTGCTTCTGCTGCTACTCTCCATGATCTATGTACAGAGTTCCTGGTGGTGCTGGTGGTTCGGAGGGGGATTCGGACTGAGGGCCTACATCGACATATACGGGATCATGGCCATTCCCCTGGCGGTCATGCTGGAAGTGATCCTGCTGCGGAGCAGGAAATTTTTCTCTCTTGCAGGGACCGCCCTGATCATGGCTCTGGTGGCCTTCCAGCTGCTCAATACCTACCAGTACCGGAAAAACCTCATCCATTTTGATGGCATGAACCGCGAGGCCTACTGGAAGAATTTCCTGCGGCTGCGGGGACAGGACGAATTCTGGGATATGCTGAGCTTAACTGATTCCCAACTGGCCATGGAGGGGATCTATGTGACCTATTATACCGGTGACCAGTACCGGGAGATTGGTGAAATGGACTCCCGGCAGGGTCTGGAGAAGGTGGAGGAGATGATCAGGGAGGGTCCCCGGCTGATGAGGCAGATCGGCCGGTATGCACGGCGCAATGCACTGAAAACGGAAGAGGCTGTTTCCCGGGTGGCTGAAAGAATGTATTTTCGTATGACCAATCAATAGATCATGCTCAATGACAAAACGATAGCCGTAGTAATACCGGCCTATAACGAAGAGGACCAGATCGGGATGGTTCTGGAGAACATGCCCGATTTTGTGGACCGCATGGTGGTGGTCAATGATCTTTCCGGCGACCGCACCGCGGAGATTGTAAAATCCTGTATGGAAAATGACAGGGGCGATTACCGCTCCCCGCAGATCGGACCACGGGAGATTGAACAGGATTTCTACAATGAAGCGGAGATGGTGCTGCAGGAATATGACCGCCAGGAGATCAGCCATTTTGTACCTTCGGAAGTGGTGAACCAGCAACCCGGAAAAGACCGGCTCATTTTGATCAACCAGCTCAGGAACGGGGGAGTGGGAGCTGCCATTGCCAGGGGATACAAGTGGTGCAAGGACAACAACATCGATTGTACGGCCGTGATGGCAGGTGACGGGCAGATGGATCCCTCGGAGCTGGAAGCCATCTGCCGGCCCGTCCTGGATGAGGGGATCGATTATGTAAAGGGGAACCGGCTCATCCACAGGTCCGCCAAGCTGGTCATCCCCCGCAAGCGTTATCTTGGCAACGCCATCCTCTCCATCATGACCAAGATGGCTTCCGGGTACTGGCGGGTTTCGGATACCCAGACCGGTTATACAGCCATTTCCCTGGAAGCACTGAAGAAGATCGATCTGCACAGAATCTATCCCCGGTACGGGATGCCCAACGACATGCTGGTCAAATTAAACCTTGCCAGGTGCACCATCAAGGAGGTGGAGATCAAACCGGTTTACCGCATCGGGGAGCGGTCCAAGATGAAGATCATGAAAGTAATTCCCCGGGTCTCCTGGCTGCTTTTCAGGGCTTTTTTCAGGAGGATCTGGGTCAGGTATTTCAAGCGCGACTTCCACCCGCTCTTCCTGCTGTACATGCTGGGCATCCTGCTGCTTTTGGCCTCCCTGCCTTTCCTTATCCAGATCCTCACCTACCTTTTTATGCCGGGAACTGCAACACCCAACAGCATCCTTTTGATCTATATCTTCCTGGTGATCTCGGGACTCCAGTCCTGGTTTTTTGCCATGTGGATGGATATCCAGGACAACGACCGGCTTCAGAAGTAGGCCTCATCCACTTTCTTCCGGGGCCGTCCCGGAGAGGCCGGCGGCCAGTCTGAGGCCGGTGGCCAGCAGGAAAATGAAAATTTCTCCCACAATGAACCAGAGCCTGTTGAAAAAAGAGATGGTGGTTGCCTGTTCCACGTCCATTCCCGCCAGGACCAGGTAACCGATGATGATCCCCTCGCGAAGGCCCAGTCCCCCCGGAATCACAAAAGCAATGAGGGCAAAGGATACACTGATGGGAAACGCAAACATCATCACCGGTGTAATTGCATGGCTGAAGGCCAGCATGAACAGGTAGAACCCGCCGGTCCACAGGATCCATATCAGCAGCACGGCCCCGATCATGGGAAGCGATTTACCGAACCGGATCAGGGGTGCCTCCACCTGACGTCTGAAGATCCTTTGGATCAGCTGAAGGATCCATGTATGCACTTTTTCAAAAAACAAAAACAGGGTGAGTCCCCCGATCACCAGCAGCACGAAGATGCTGATCCACCGGAAGCCATAAAAGATGATGGTGGGGATCGAGCTGATCAGAAAACCGGCCCAGGTGTATACCAGCTGCTCCTTGAAGGAAATGAACGACCGGTTCTTGAGTTCATTTCTTCCCCCGGAGAGGTATCCTGCCCTGCCCAAAATCGCCCAGACCTTTCCCGGGATATACTTGGCGAAAACCGACTGTCCGTGCGATACCAGGGCATCCTTCCACGAAGTGGGATATCCATGTACCTGAAGGGCCACCTTCCAGCTGAACGTGCTTGCCAGGAAACCGGCAAACAACAGGATCAGCGAAATGAGAAGAAAGGTGAGGCTTTCCAGGTCCGGGATAATATAATCCTGCCTGAGAAGGTAGATGAACAGGAAAACAAAGGAGATGATCAGCAATATGTTGAAGATCCGTTTCATGGATGTCATCCGGCCAGTTTCATCAGGAAAAATTCGAAAGCTTAAAGATATACAAACTACAACAGGCTGGAATATATTTCATAAATTCGTTTCAAATTCAGCACACATGCTCAGTATCGTCCTTCCGGCTTACAACGAAGCGGAGAATATCCAGCCTGTATACAGGGATATCACGGAATCCCTCACCGGACATGCAGGCGACAGGGAAATCATATTTGTGGATGATGGCAGTGTGGATGGCACTTTCAGCGAGGTTGAAAAACTTTCCCGGCAGGACCCGCGGGTGAGGGGAATCCGGCTTTCCAGGAATTTCGGCCACCAGGCTGCCCTGTATGCCGGGCTCAATGAGGCCAGGGGTGACCAGGTCATTATCATGGATGCAGACGGGCAGCATCCGGCTTCCATGATACCGGCACTTTTAAACAAGCTTTCAGAAGGGTATGATATTGTCAATACCACCCGGGTGGAGACTGAAGGATCCGGGGCGGTTAAAAAGACCTCTTCCCGTTGGTTTTACCGGCTCTTCAATGCGCTTTCCGATGTGAAGATTGAACCCTCTTCTGCCGATTTCAGGATCATGAACCGCAAAGCCCTGTCGGCCTTTCTTTCCATCGAAGAACAGGACAGGTTTACCAGGGGTATCATCAGCTGGATGGGTTTCAGGCAGGCTATCCTGGAGTACCGTGCACCCCGGCGGATTTCCGGGACCTCCAAATACTCCTTCAGGAAAATGAGGCTGTTCGCCCTGGACGGGATCACCTCCTTCTCTTCAAAGCCCCTGAGGATCAGTGCGATTATCGGGATAATCGTGCTTGTATCGGGATTGCTGTATATGATTTACGCCGTTACCATGTTTTTCCTGGGAAGGACCAATCCCGGATGGACCTCCCTGCTGGTAACCATCCTCATCCTGGGCGGGGTGCAGCTGCTGATCCTGGGGATCATCGGAGAATACCTTGCCCGCATCTTCCATGAAACCAAGCGGCGCCCCCATTATTTTATACAGCAGCGTACCGGGGACTGACAACGGTTATGGATCGATCAGGAAGATCTCCCGGGATCCCCTTTCGAACAGGTAGGGTGGCACTTTGACCACCGTGTAGCCTTCCCGGTTGAAAAGGGTGTCCATCCGCTCCCCGAACAGTTCATGCAGTTTGCCGGTGTGCCGGAATCCGTCTGTGACCAGATAATTGAATACAGGATCGGCAAATCTGCCCTGACCGCCCCGGTGGTACCAGTTCTCATTGGTAACATGGTAGGTGGGCCTGAAGGTTCCGTCAGATACAGCATACAGCCGCACATCGTTTGTTGAAAAGATGGTGGTTTTTTTCGCCTCCCAGTAGTTGGCAATGCCACAGGACAAATCATGTTCCTCCTGGAGCTGGTCCAGGATCTCCGATAACCGGGGATAATAATTGACATAGGATTGTATGCCACTGAAAAACCGGTGGTTGAGTGCAATTGCCATATACAGTCCGATCAGACCGGCTGTCAGGAGCAGTACCGCAAAGGATAGCAGTTTCCGGACTGGTGGGATTTTGGTCAGCCAGCGGAGCAACAGGTAGGTAAATCCCACCGATCCGGTGATCAGTGCCGCAAAATTGTAACGAATGATGGCATGACCCACATAACTGCCATTGATGACCGGGGCAAAATATACAGCCATGACAAATATCCACATGAACAGAACCAGCTGATACTGCTGCTTGCCCCCGGCATCCATTTCATCCTTCAGGAACTTCCCGGCTTCAGCCACCAGGTATACCAGTCCGCCGATCATAAAAAAAAGCATCAGCAGGACCAGCCAGCGCTGGACAGGGTACAGTTCAATGACGCTTCTCATATGTTCCAGCAGGACATGGAATGATTCCGGGATGTTTTCAAAATTGAACATTTTCCAGCCGGTGGCGATGAAATGCAGGGAAGTGGCCATTCGGATCATCCGGAACAGGAACAATCCAAGCAGGGCCGGGACGATGGTCATCAGCAATATCCAGATAAATCGGTTTTCGCGGGATCTGCGGATCATGCTCATGGCAGATACCACCAGGGCCGGAAAAACAAATCCCATGAGATAGAGCCTGTCGGAGAGGACCGCCAGCAGGACAACAATCCCCATCACCATGAGCAGCCACAACTTGCCGGTCTGCAGGTAACGGAACATCAGTACGAGACTCAGCAGGCTGTTGATGAAAAAACCGCAGTGGTATGCTGGGAGCAGGATCTGGGCAGGGATCAGGTTGCCCTCTCCGGTAACGGGTGATATCAGGATCAGCAGAAAGGTGAAATTGACCAGCAGCATTTCCGGATTCGTGATCCCGGGAGTCAGGATCCTCACACTGTAATTGATGAGCACAAGCAGTATAAGTGCCTGCAGGATACTGTAAACCATTGATGTCAGTGCGGTTTTCTTCAAAAAGGACATCAAAAGAAAATAAAGGAGCATATCGGGGAAGAAATTGGGTGCGGCATTCAGGTGCCAGTCCCCGATCCCCGAGTGATGGACAAAAATATCCAGGAAAAGGGAAGGCAGGTAAAGGGTGTCGGAATTGAAGTAGGTCCGGATCTCCGAAGTGCCCGGTACAATGGAGAAGAGCAGCACCACCAGGAGTGCGGTGAGGACAAATAGGAGGTAGTAGTTAATCCGGTTGACCTTTTCAAGGGTTTGCATTTTCTGAAAGATTCTATGCGAATATAGGAAAGATCGTTAATTTAGGTCAGTTTTTATTGACTCTCCTCGCGGCTTGCCGCGAGGAACCGAATTCAAATCCAAATCTGATGAATTTTCCGGATAGTTCCCACTGGCTGAGCAGATCCTATGCATTTCTTTCCCGAACCCTGATCGTGCCCGGAATATTCCTGGTCTTCTGCATGCTGAAGATCTGGAGCACAAGGTACGTTCCTTCGCTGGATGGGCCCCAGCACCTCTACAATGCGCATGTGCTTGCTGAGCTGATCAGGGGAAATGATCTTTTCGGGGAATTCTTCAGGATCAACCCGGTGGTGGTAGGGTACTGGTCAGGGCACTTTTTCCTGGGACTTTTCAAACTGTTCCTGCCCGCATGGCTGGCTGAGAAGTTCTTCCTCACCGCCTATGTGCTGGGCATGTTCTTCTCCTTCCGGTATTTGGTCAGGAGCATCCGTCCCGGAAGCGAAAACCTGATGGTCTGCCTGATTTTTCCTTTCATCTTCCACAGCTACCTGATGCTGGGATACTATTCGTTCAGCATTGCGGCCATCTTTTTTTTCTGGGCATTCGGGTTCTGGATCAGGAGATCCGGGTCCTTCGGCTGGAAAGAGATGATCATCTTCGGAGCACTGGTGATGGGCATTTTTCTTTCCCACGCCCTGGTATTCCTTTTTTTCGGGGTATCCTTCATCCTCTTCTTCGTGACTACCTCCCTTCACAGGGTGCTGGCTGAAAAAACGGGAAAAATCCTTTCGCAGACCTGGCGGCTTGCCCTCTCCGTGCTTCCTTCGGTGGTGCTCTGGATCTTTTATATCCGCGCCGTCATGCAGATCAATTTTACAGTGATGCCTGCCGGCTATTCTGCTTCCGAACTCATGAAGAACCTGGTCAGGATCAGGCAGCTGGTTGGATTCCACCATGAAATGGAATCACCCGCCTACCGGGTACTCTTTATCCTGGTGGCACTCCTGAGCCTCTACCTGTTTTTGCGCATCATGTGGAGGCTTCACAGGAGGGAGGATCGCTGGATCGTGTGGTTCAACAGCCATTATTCCTGGGCAT
>Ga0180431_10005083_pt1 | contig 16169 bp, 15 predicted proteins | sample SS_ome_11_FD_132459 | JGI IMG/M metagenome (GOLD analysis project Ga0180431, IMG submission 132459) | Hypersaline lake sediment archaeal communities from the Salton Sea, California, USA - SS_1_MS_1 metaG | ecosystem: Environmental > Aquatic > Non-marine Saline and Alkaline > Hypersaline >... | reverse complement strand
CGGAGACGACGACTTGGCGTTCTCCGTTGTGGTTGGCAATGACGACGTCTTCGCTCCCGTCCTTGCACAGGGCGCGAACCGTGGCCAGATCGAGCTTGACGATGGCGGCCATCGCACCGGGGACGGTCGACATCAGGCGACCGCGCTCGATGACGAGGGCGAGCGCATCTCCGGGGTCGAGGACGCCGGAGACGGTGAGAGCGGCGAACTCGCCGAGGCTGTGACCTGCGGTCGCAGTCGGAGTGACCCCGTTTGCACGAAGAGCATCCTCCCGCGCGAGGCTGTCGATCAGGATCGTCGGCTGTGCCGCGTCGGTCATGGTGAGCCGGGCGGTATTCCCGTCGTGGATCCATCCTTGGATGGCGAGTCCCTCGGCCTCGGCCGATCGATAGTGGCTCGTAGTCCGTGACGACATGGGGGGGAGGGAGTCCGGGATCGATCCCTGTCCCGGAAAGAGGAACGCGACTCGGCGATTCACGAGTCTAGATCCTCACGACGGCGGCCCCGTAGGTGACCCCCGCGCCGAAGGCGGTCATCACGACGAGGTCGTCCGAGTTGATCCGACCGTCGCGCCGCGCCTCGTCGTATGCGATCGGGATCGAGGCGGCGGACGTATTCGCCACTCGGTCGAGGTTGACCAACACCCGGTCCTTCGGCACGCGGAGGCGCGCAGTCAGCGAGCGGATGATTCGAGCGTTCGCCTGATGGGGGATCACCCAATCGACGTCTTCGATTGCGAGGCCAGCCCGTGCGAGAGCGGCGCGGGTTGCCCCTTCCATCATGGGTACGGCGTGTCGGAAGACGCCCGAACCCTCCATCTTGACGTAATGATCGCCGGCGGCAATCCGTTCCGGGGTCGCCGGGAATCTCGTCCCTCCTCCGGGCATGTGGAGCAGAAACGCCTTCTCCGGATCGGCGAACAGGGCCGATCCAAGGACACCGCGGTCCGAGTCCTCTGTCTCGAGCACGACCGCGCCGGCGCCGTCGCCGAACAGGACGCACGTTCGCCGATCGCTCCAGTCCGTGACTCGAGAGAGGGCCTCGGCGCCGATCAGAAGGATTCTCTCGAAGGCCCTGCTTCGAAGAAGCCCGTCTGCGACGGCCAGGCCGTAGACGAATCCGGAGCAGCCCGCCTTGAGGTCGAAGAACGGGGTCGTCCCCAGGCCAAGTCCTTCGGCGATGAACGGAGCGGAGCCCGGACAGATCATGTCCGGGAAGTTCGTCGCAACCAGGAGCAGATCGATCCGATCGGCCTCGATTCCGGCGTCCTCGAGGGCCTTGCGGCCGGCGGCAACACTCATGTCGGACGGGATCTCGTCGTCGCCGAGCAGGTAGCGGGTCCGGATTCCCGTTCGCTTCACGATCCACTCGTGGGATGTGTCGACGCGCTTGGCCAGATCGTCGTTCGTTACGCAGGTGCCGGGAACGTGGCTTCCACTTCCGATGATTCTAGTCCCCATCGGTCTCCCACCCGGGAATGCCACGGGAGAATCGGTCGAGGAGACCGGCACGGACCTGATCGTGCGCGACGTCGAGCGCGCTCTCGATCGCTTCGGCGTCCGATCGACCGTGCGCGATGACGACGACGCCGTTCACGCCGAGGAGAGGAGCTCCGCCCCGCCGTTGATAGGACATCGTACCTTTCACGCGGGCGATCGAGCCGCTCATCAGGAGGGCGCCGAGCATTGCGATGACCCGCCCGCGAATCGTCCGCTTCAGGAGTTGTGCGACGGCGGCGACGCCTCCCTCGATCGATTTGAGGAAGACATTCCCTACGAACCCGTCGCAGACGACGACGTCGACCGGTCGATCGACGAGGACACGATGGGCCTCCACGTTCCCCGAGAAGGGCAGGGGGCTCGACCGAAGGAGAGAGAAGGCGCTTCCGATCAGCCGATTCCCCTTCCCCTCCTCGCTGCCGATGTTCAGGAGTCCGAGGCTCGGGCGTTGGATCCCGACGACGTCGCGAGCGTAGGTCGCTCCCATCAAGGCGAAGTGCAGGAGCTGGTCCGGCGTCGAATCGCTGTTCGCTCCCACGTCGATGACGTAGAGATCCGTTCCAGTCACGGTCGGAAGGGCGGCAAGGATCCCCGGTCGCGGAATCCCCGGCGTTCGGCCGAGTGTGAAGACCGCGCCGGCAACGAGCGCGCCGGTGTTTCCCGGAGAGACGACCGCGTCGACATCGGCATCCCGCATCGCTCGGAGTCCGAGCATGAGCGAGGAATCCTTCTTCTCTCGAACTGCACGCACCGGGGCGTCATCCATCCGGATCACCTGGGAACTCGGAAGGATGTCGAACCGTCCCCCCGCTTGCTCCCCGTGGTCGTCGAGTGCGGATTCGATCACGGCCGGGTCGCCGGCGAAGACGATGTCAGTGCCCGTGCGGCGTCCCATCGAGACGCCGCCCTTGATCAGCTCGTGTGGAGGGTTGTCTCCCCCCATGACGTCCAATAGGACTCGCATTGGCAATCACTCCGGCCCCAATCAAGACGAATGCCGAGGGTGGGACTTGAACCCACACGGACGTTTAGGGTCCACATGGCCCTCAACCATGCGCGTCTGCCAATTCCGCCACCTCGGCAACATGCGCCATGGTAGCGGACGCATTTGGAGGTGTCAACGGCGTCATATGGCTCGATCCCAGAGCCCAATTGGGTGCTGTACTTGCCTTCTCCAGCGAATCGCCCTATGATGAACAGCTATCCAGAACCGGTGGAATCAGGGGGCGGAGGTGACCGGATGATAGGGAGGCGGCTTGTCCGGCGGGTGGGCGTCGGTCTGATTGCCGTTGTCCTCGTCGGTGCCCTGAGTGGCGCCGTTGTCGCAGAACCGAAAACATACTCAGGCGTGACATTCCCGTACGGCGATCTTGCATTCGCCGATCGGGTGGTCGATTACTTGGCCGCGAGCTGTGTTCGAAACGCCTACGATGATCCAGAGGAGGCGCTCGGACCACCGGACGCGTGCGGGTCCGATTGTCTCGGCTGCTACGGCTGCGAGGGTTGTGACACAAACGCTGTGGCCTTGGGATACCGGCTGAGCTCAATCGACGATCGTGGCTACCTCGTGATCGAGTTCGTGGACAACGTCCTTTTCGACGTCTCCGGCGATGACCTGTTCATCTATATCACCAACGGACAGCCGTGTGAGGTCGAGATCAGCACGAATGGATTCGCTTGGATCTACGTCGGCGTTGCCACAGGGTGCCCGGCGGGGATCGACATCGGCCCGTACGTCGACGCAGAGGATGAGTTCCGCTTTGTTAGGCTGACCGACGTTCCGGCAGACGAGGACAGCTCCGAGTGCCCCGGCTCCAGCATCGACGCGATCGGTGCGATGGGCAGTGCTCAGGAGGAGGTCTTCTTCGGGGAGGCCTCGGGTGGACTGACCCGTCAACCGGTCGGTGAGCTCGTCATCGACTTCCGCCAAGGGGTGGAGGACACGTTCTTGATTCTCCTCGACACGACCGGGAGCATGGGTGACCTCATTGGTGGACGCCAGAAGATCGACATCGCCAAGGAAGCCGTCGACAGCGTTCTCGATCGCCTTCCCTCCGGGTCGACGGTCGGCCTTCGTGCATTCTCGCGATGTGAAACGAACGACGTGATCTCGGAACTCGATGATCCGCTTTCGATTTCCGAACTGAAGTCCGAGATCGGGGAGCTCTTCCCGCGCGGCCTGACGCCCCTCGCCTACACGCTCGAACAGGCCAGAATCGAGGTCGACAGCATCCCCGGCTCGAAGACGGTGATTCTCGTCAGTGACGGCATGGAGACGTGCAGCGGGAACACAACCGAGGCCGCGGAGGATCTTGCCGACGCGCGGTATCCTCTTTCCGCCTACGTAATCGGCTTCGATGTTGGAGGCGATCTGGCGGCGCGAGATCAGCTGATCCGGATCGCGGAGATTCTCGGGGGGACCTACCTCGACGCGCGGGACGCCGACCAACTGACTCTGGCACTCAGCATGGCGACGCCGCTGCCGTATACGGTGACGGACGAGGAGGGGAACGAGGTCTACGTCGGGCGACTCGGCGATGCCGGGCCGGGCGAACTCGCCGCCGGGACCTACACGATCGTGATCGACTCGATCCCGCCGATCGTCCTCGAAGACGTCGAGATCAGCGGAGACGGGATCACGCGCATTGTCATCGGATCCTCCGGTGGGCGAGTCACCGCGGAAGTCATCGAAGACTGACGCAACGGTCGCAGGGTTCCCTAGAGGAACGCTCCACCGTGAACATTGAGGACGGCGCCGTTGATGTAGGCGGCGCCGTCTGACATCAAGAAGCCGACCGCGTTGGCAATCTCCTGGGCCGTCGCCAGTCGACGCAGGGGGATCGTGCGATCGACGTCTGCCGGAGGGAACGTCCCCGTCTCGACGAATCCGGGAGCGACGGCATTCACGCGGATGCCGAAGCGGCCCTCGGTCTTCGCGAGCGTCTTGGTCAGCAGGACGATCCCTGCCTTGGCGACGGCGTAGGGAAGCGTCCTCGGTCTTGCGCGCAGCACTTCGGCGTTCATCGAGGCGACGTTGACGATTCGTCCGCTCCTCCGCCGGCGCATCGCTGGCAGGATCTCTCGACAACAGAGGAAGGTGCTCGTCAGGTTGCTCCGCAGAACGTGATTCCATTCCTCGAGCGACGTTTCCAATAGCGGTTTGAGGTGGAAGTCCCCGACGTTGTTCACGAGCGCGTCGATCGGTCCCGCGCGCTCCGCTTCCTCGATCAGATGGCGAACGTCGGCTTCATCCGTCACGTCGGCACGGACGGCCGTCACGTCGAAACCATCCGCGTGGAAAGCCTCGGAAACCGCCGCCGCCCGCGCTCCGTCTCTGGCGTAGTTGAGGACGACTCGGTAGCCGCGCTCCGCGAGCTCGTGCGCGATGGCACGGCCGATCCCGCTCGTGCTTCCCGTAATGAGGGCTCCTGTGCGGCGCATCGGCGTCGAGCCGCTAGGTGGCGAGCTCATCGATCACCGAGGCGAGATCGCTCCGGACGTGCAGGAGCCCGTCTCGAACGTGCGACGGGGGTAGGGACGCGAGGCGGAGAAGGGGATCGGAATCGGAGATCTCCAAGTACTCGTCGATCTCGCCGATCACAGTGGCCAGATGCTCGGCGCCGTCCTCGCGATCGGACAGCTCGAACAGCGCAATGCTGCGCTGCAGTTGCTCGATTGCACGAGTGATAAGCGTCAGAAGATCGGCCGCTGCACCTGTGTTTTCCACTCGATCTACCCCCATACGCGGCGATTATGCCTCAGGTCGCCGGAACCTAGTTGTCCGGCTCGCCCGCTCCGTCGAGGTTATCACGCATCTCGGCGAGAATGCGGTTCTTCATCCGCGAGACCTGACGCTGTGAGACGCCGAGTTCATCGCCGACTTCCGATTGGCTCTTCCCGTGGTAGAAGAGCCCGCGGATGACTTGCTGCTGCATCTCGCTGAGCTGGTCGATGGCGATCAGTACGCGCATCTTCACGTCGTGGGGCAGCTCGTCGGCCGACGGGATCAGGTTCTCGATCGACGGAGGGGACGGATTTGGGTCGTGTTCTCGGCGGACGCGATCGATCGAGACGTAGGTCATCGACTCACGGCCACGGAGGAGGGCGGCGATCTGGTCTTCGGTGAGGTCGAGCCGGTGAGCGAGTTCGGCGAGCGTCGGCGGCCTCCCCGTTTCCTGGAAGATTGCCTCCTCGGTCTCCTTGATCCGACGGTTCATCGTCTGGACCCACTGCGGGATGCGGATCGTCGAGTGCTTGTCCCGGATGTAGTGGCGAATCTCGCCACGGATCAAGTACGTCGCGTAGGTCGAGAAGCGAGTCTCCTTCGCAAGATCGAAGTTTGCCACCGCGTTGAGAAGCCCGATGTACCCGGCTTGGATCAGATCGTCCAAAGGCTCACCCGAATGAAGGAACCGAAGGGCGATCGATTTGACCAGGCCGACGTTGCGTCGAACGATCTCCTCCTGAAGAGCGCTCGCGCGTGAAGGAGCGGAGCCTCCCGCCGCGCGTCGGCCCCTCATCTGCTGGAGAAGGCGAATGACCTCTTCGTTCGAGAGCGAACTGAGGGACGCCTTCTTCAAGTCTTCCATTCGTTGACCTCTCGGTCCGATCGAGGTTCCGTCCACGAGTATACAGATTCGAAAGGCGAAACGGCGCTACAGCGGCTGGAGGACGATGAGAAGGGCGAGAAGGGCAGCGATCGCGGCGAGCCGGAGCACGTCACTCCAGGGGAGTCCGGCGGGGCGGATCCGATCGAGAGGAGAGGGACACCCGCGGACCGTGCACGTCCCGATTGCGGCACGAAGAGAGAACTCCACCGCTCGCCCCGCGCCGACGATCGCCTCATCGCCGACAAAGACGGTCGGGACACGGTCGGCCTCGATGTCGTACGCGGCGGCTAGCGCGATGAACAGGTCGAGGGCACCGGGCTCGGTGATCTCGTACGTCTCGATCGCCGAGGTGGGTAGGTCGATCGCCAGCTCCCGGATCAGTCCTTCGATGACGTCGCAATCGGGGCATCCCTGTTCGTAGAAGACAACGATCATCGGTTCGGCGGTGTCGCTCGCGTTTGCAGCGATTGCGCCGAACGCCAGCGCAAGCACGAGGATCATCCAGATCCGCAGGCGTCCGGCAGCCATCACATCACCCCGAGCAGAACGGCGGCGATCATCCCCGCTCCGAGGAGAAGCATAACGACTCCGGAGACCAGATGAAGCTTCCCGAGTCGGGCCGATCGCCATCGCTCGGCCCGGGCCGCCGTCGTGAACCCGAAATGGACCGCGAACGTGATCAGAAGGAGGGGGAGGATGAAGATGAAGTTGTACAACAGCAGGTACAGCATTCCCTGCGTTCGGCTGGTCGTCTTCGACAGGAGAGCCAGAATGGCGATGTACGGGCCGGAGGAGCAGGGGAGGAGGAAGAGCGAGTCGAGGACGCCGACGGCGAAGGCGCCGGGGACCGAGACGACCGACGAGGTGATCCGCTTGACCGTCGGCCGCCACCGTTGCGGGACCTCGATCGTGAACCACTTGCCATAGGCGAAGTAGTCCTTCATGTTCCAGAGACCGAGAAGGATGGCGAGGGACGAGACGGCGAGGATGAACGGTCGTTGGATCCCGGCCGCCTGGATGGCCGAGAAGATGCCGATCCCCATCAAGAAGTACGAGACGTAGATCGCACCGGTGAAGGCGAGGCCCGCCCGGAGGACTCGCCCCTTTCGCCCGGCGACGAGGAGCGTTCCCAGGAGCAAGACGAGAACGGCGAACGTGCACGGGTTGACCGAGTCGGCGGCGGCGGCGAGGACGATTGCGGGGATCGTCAGGGTCTCGGCCAAGCTGGACGTCGAATCCTGCGAAATCCGATCGAGCGGCGACGGTGCGCCCTCTGCGACCGCGCGGCGGATCGCCTCCTCGAGAGTCAGATCGGCGGCCCGCCCGCGCGGCGCGAACGGCTCTGCCTGGAACCCGTAGAACGTCCCGCCGAGGACTGCGACATCGCCCACGAAGACGATCGGAACCGCATCCATCTCGACGTCGTATGCCGCAAGGAGCTGCTCGAGCAGATCGATGGCACCTTCCTCATGGATCTCGTACCGACGGACCTCGAGTCCCGGAAACGAGGGACGGATCGACTCGATGAACTCCTCGGTGTGAGCGCAATGGGAGCAGCCGTTCTCGTGGAAGACGATCATCGTCGTTCCGCCCGCGGTCAACGTGGCGGATGCAATGATGACCGCAAGCGCAATCAGAATGCGTTTCAACGTTCGAACTCCCTTCGGGATGCGAGAACGGCCGTCACGGTTCCTACGGCTCGTCCGTCCAGATCAAAGCGTCCCCGTATTGGCGTGACCACTCGTCGAGTCCACCCAGGAGGCTCTTCGCGTCTGTGAATCCAGCCGCGATCAGGCTCTGAGCGACGGCATCGCCGTTCCACCCCGACTCGTCGTACACGATAACTTTGACGTTGTGGCCGAGGGGACCGAGGATCGTCTTGAGATCGTGCACCGTGAACTCGGCAAGCGGGATGTTGATCGCTCCGATCAGGTGTCCCTCGGCGAACGCGTCCGGTCCGCGAAGGTCGACCAGCACGTAGAAGATGGCGCTCAGGCTGGTGGCGTCGAGAGCGAATCCGGCGATCGGCGTCTTCGGCGCGCCGAAGTCGAGATCGGCCGGCAGGGGATCGAGGTAGCGCGAGTCGAAGGCCCGGGTCCACGCGGCCAGTCCGCCCGCGAGGTAGAGCGAAGAAGGGAATCCCTCTCGATGGAGGGACTCGATCACGCTCGCGGCCTGAGATCCGTCCGCGTCGTAGAGGACGAGGCTGTTCTCTTTCGGGAGCCGGTCGAGCGACGAGAGGAGATCGTCGGCCGGGATGTTGATCGCTCCGATGAGGTGGCCGGCGGCGAACTCGGCCGGGCTGCGGACATCGACGAGCGCCACCGTGTAGTACTCGAGATTCTCCGAGGAGATGTTGTACGCGTTCATTCGCAGGACCTTGCCCGTGATGTGCAGCGTGAGCCAGTCGGGGCCGGTCGTCTCGATCGAGTACCTCGGATCGTTCGAATAGACCTTGATGGTCTTGTCGACCGTCTGGCCGCCGTACGACGTGGTTCCGAGGATCGCGTGGACCTCGACCGATTCCCCGGGGGCGAGCCTGTCGGTCGCGAGCTCGGTTGTCGTGCATCCACACGTCGCGCGTACGTCGTCGATGACGAGGATCTCATCTCCTGTGTTGGTGAGGACAAACGTGTGTTCGATCGGGAATCCCTCATTGATCGAGCCGAAGTCGTAGGTTTCGTTGTCGACGGTGAGCGTCGGAGCCGCGAACGCGGCCAATCCGATGAGAAGCATCGCCACGATCGCGCCTGTCAGCCGTGTCGTCATCTGTCTTCCTCCTTGAGCGGTTCCGCTCGAAACGGCCTCGCCATCGCGCACGCCAGCTCGGCGGGCGTTTCGATCGCGCAGTATATACGCCTGCCGCCCGGTCGGGTTCGATGGACGTAAATCGGACCTCGATGGTCGATATGATAGGCACGGTTGGATTCGGTTCAAGGCGAGAGGCCATGCGAAGGGCGGTTCGGGTTGCTTGCGAGGGCGCGGAACCGCGCCTATCATGTCGATTCCGGAGGGGGACATGCACGACGTTCGATTCAGCGGTGAAGAGATCCTCGCGCGGCAGCTGAAGGAAGCCGAGACCAACTTCCGACGGTTGAAAGAGAAGAACGTGCGGGCGATCAGCGTGATGGGTGCGATCGGAAGCGGCAAGACAACGTTGATCGAGCGCCTTCTGGCGCGGCTGTCGAAGGGAGGAATCGCCGCGGGAACCATCGCGGCCGACTCGGCTGGAGACGACGACTACAGGAGATTCCTCGCATGCGATGCGGCTTCCGTCAATGTCAATACGCAGGATGACTGTCATCTGGATGCGCACACCGTCGGCCATGCCCTCGACCATCTCCCGCTCGACGACCTCGACATCGTTTTCATCGAGAACGTCGGGAACCTGATCTGCCCGGCGGACTTCCCGCTCGGGACCGAGACGGAGCTGATCGTCATTTCGGTGACCGAGGGTGATGACATGGTGCGCAAGCACCCGAAGATCTTCGCGCAGACCGATCTGGTCGTCATCAACAAGATCGATCTAGCGGAAGCGGTTCGGGTCGATCCGCAGCGGATCGTCGCCGACTACCGTGAGCTCAATCCGCACGGGACGGTGATCCTCGCGTCGGCCGTTCACGAGCGGGGGATCGATGAGGTCGTTCGCGCTCTCGGGATCGAATGCACGAGTACTCTGTGGTAGCCGAGATCGTCAGCGCGCTTCTTCCTCGACTCGAGGAGCATGAAGGGATCGTAACAGCGGTCTACCTGAAGAAGGGGAGTCTGCGGATCCTCTCCGACCGAGCACTGAAGAACGCATTCGAGGTCGTTGCCCAGGGGACGCGCTTGGAGGGAGCGAGTCTGGAGATCGAGGCGATCCCGGTTTGCGTCGCCTGCCGCGCTTGTGGGTTCGAAGGGGCGGCCGAGGTTCTCGAGGACGAAGCCTTTCACTTCGCCGTTCCTGTGCTCAGCTGTCCGGCGTGCGGTGCGGAGGTGGAGGTTCGGTCCGGGCGGGAGCTCTCCGTCGATCGGGTGTCGATCCGAACGGCGGACGAGGGCGATTGACCGATGCACCTGATCCGTCGCCGGATTCTCGTTCGAGGCGTCGTTCAAGGTGTCGGGTTCCGCCCGTTCGTCTACCGCGAGGCGGTTCAGCGAGGCCTCCGAGGCGCGGTTCGGAATCTTGGCGACGCAGGGGTGGAGATCCTCGTCGAGGGGGACTCTTCGAGCGTCGACTTGCTCCTCGACGCCCTTCGCAGCGAGGCGCCGCCGCTTGCCGACATCCAGGACCTCGACATCGAGGCCCTCGAGCCGACAGGAGAAGCGTCGTTTCTCATTGCACCTTCGGGAGGGGGGAATAAGGGGCACGGGTCGATCCCCCCGGATACAGCGGTCTGTCCGGCCTGCGTCGAGGACATTCGCAATGCAACGCGATACGCAGACTACTGGGCGACGAGCTGCACCGATTGTGGCCCGAGATTCACGGTGATCGAGGGACTTCCGTACGATCGGCCGCGGACCTCGATGGCTGACTTCCCGATGTGCGAGGCGTGCGCCTCGGAGTACACGAACCCGCTCGATCGACGTTATCACGCTCAGACGATCGCCTGTCCGGTCTGCGGGCCTCGGCTGACGTTCGACGGAGCCGAGGACGATCCGATCGGCCGCGCTGCGGCCGCCCTTGAATCAGGGAGGATCGTCGCCGTGAAGGGAATCGGCGGGACACACATCGCCTGTGACGCAACGAGCGAGTCGGTTGTCGAGATGCTTCGCGAGCGCCTTCGACGACCGGGTCAACCGTTCGCCTTGATGGCGAGCGAGCCGATTGTTGAGCGAATCAGCGTCCTCGACACGGAAGAACGGGCGCTTCTTCGGTCGCCGAGGCGGCCGATCGTCGTCCTTCGCCGGCGGGAGGGGGCCCTCCCGGAGGCGATCGCCCCCGGGCTCCATACGGTCGGAGTGATGCTTCCCTACAGCGGCTTCCACGTCCTCCTCTTCGACCGGATCGAATCTCCTCTGGTGATGACCAGTGCCAACCTTCCGGGTCGCCCGATGCTGATCGAGAACGAGTCGATTCGCGCTCGCCTTGCGGACGTCGTCGATCATTTCGTCCTTCACGACCGCCGAATCGTAGCCCGCTGCGACGATTCCGTGCAGCGGCGCGTTGCAGGACGACCCGTCTTCCTCCGTCGGTCACGCGGCCACGTTCCGGACGAGATCCGCCTCGACCTCGGCGAGGCGCCCCTTCTCGCCCTCGGGCCGGAGAGCGGACTGACGTTCGCTCTCTACCACGACGGCCGGGTGGCGTTGTCTCAACACATCGGGTCCGTCGACGACGTCGAGTCCTACGAGTTCTTGTCGGAAGCGATCGACCATCTCAAGAAGATCGGGGGGTTCCCCGAGCCGAAGGTCGTCGCCTGCGATCTTCACCCAGGGTTCCTGACGACGCGGCTGGCTCGGGAACTTGCGCGGGACAGGGAGGCGCGGCTCGTTCCCGTCCAGCATCACGTCGCCCATCTGGCATCGGCGATGGCCGAGCATGAACTCGACCGTGCAGTCGGTTTGATTCTGGACGGGTATGGCTACGGCGCCGATGGAGAGGCATGGGGCGGCGAGCTACTCGTCGGATCGAACGGCTCGGTCGAGCGTGTCGGGTCGCTGCAGCCTGTCCGCCTTCCGGGCGGAGACGCAGCGGCGCGGCAACCGCTTCGGATGGTCGCGTCCTTCCTTCGTGCAGCGGGACTCGGGCGGTCCGAGATCGAGGGCAAGCTTCGCGCAACGGGCCTGGCGAAGCACGATCTCGACGCGACCATGGTACAGATCGACCGAGGACTGAACGCTCCATGGACGACGAGCGCCGGGCGGTTCCTCGACGCGGTCGCAGGCTGGCTCGGGATCTGCGTAGAACGAACTTACGAAGGTGAGCCGGCGATGCGCCTCGAGGGTGCCGCCTCGCGGGGGACGCCGTTCGACCTCGAAGCGAAGGTGGAGCGACGCGACGGCTTCTGGGTCGTCGACACAGCGCGTCTGTTCTGCGAACTCGCGGAGGCTTCGGAGCGGCGAGCCCCGGAGGACGTCGCGGCGACAGCGCAAACGGCGCTCGCCGAAGGGGTCGCCGAGGCGGCGATTGCCGTCGCGGAGGAACGAGGGATCGGGCATCTCCTTCTCTCCGGCGGCGTTGCGTACAACGATGCAATCGCGAGACGGATTCGAACGCGGGTGGAGGCGGCGGGACTCACGTACGGGACGAACGAGCGGGTCCCGTGCGGTGACGGTGGTGTCTCTCTCGGTCAGGCAGTCTTCGCCGGTCTCGGGTGGCGCCTGCTAGAAGCAGACAGGGCCGATGCAGCAGCCGGCTGCGAGGATCGCGACTGCCAGTAGGCAAAGAAGCGCCAGGACGAAGCGTCTCATCGTTCCCGGATTGTACCGGCCTGATCTCTGTTGGCTACGGACATGCGTCCTCGCGTCTTCGGCCGCGACATGCCAAGCGAGCGAGGCGGCCGCGTCGGGGCGGCCGCCTCGTTCGGATCTTCGCAGGCGTTGGGAGGTAGCTTGATCTTCTCGTCCAACCTACACGAGCGGTGCCGAATCCGTTTCACATCGGATGGGGAAGAGTCGGGTGTCCGGTCGCCTACGGAGCGAGTGCCGGATTCACCAGCCAAGCGTCGATGTCCCCTTCCCAGCTCTGCTGTCGTACGGCGTTCGTCCCCGACGACGTCTCGAGTTCGTACTGCTGGCGAACATCATAGGCGCGGTCGAGAATCCCGTCGGCCACCTGGCAAGCGCGATTGTAGACGAGCTCAAGGGCTTCGTCGGAGGTTCGTGCGGGGACCCGCACCGCAAGCAGCGCCGCCTCGAGCTTCTCCCGGTAGACCTCGAAGAGACGGAAGTGGTAGGTCGCGTGTCGCAGAGCAGCGTCGCTGGCGAGGTCCTTCCGAACCCATGAGAGCTTGGGGTTCATGACGTTGGTGACGATCACGCTGGAGACGCATCCGGTCCAGTTGCTCCCGGAGCGAACGGCGTGATGGAACGAGTGCCACTTGAGCTCGATGTGGATTCCGGAGGGATCATTCGGACTTGCATCCGGCGGAGGACTTGCGAGGAAGAGGCTCCAGTGAAGCTGGAAACCTTCGGTCCACTCGACCAGCTGTGTCGTCTCTCCAACGGCTGCGATGACAGGCACGAGGAGCCCGAGGAGAAGAAGCAAACGTACGCGGCGTGATGGGTGCGGCATCGTCGTCGGTTCACCTACCCCCTCTGATCTGCCTAAGGTACACGAACCGGGGTCGGGCGGTTTCCGCGCGCGTCGGATCCGTCAGCGAAAGGGACCATGAGTTGCGGATTCGCCGAGCACGCGCCCTGTCGTCACCTCGGGAGACTGGTCGAGTGTCCGGTCGATCCGACACTCACGTCTGGAGGTGCCTGCGCGGATCGACTCCCGCCCGTCGGTTCGGTGCATTGCGGGGGCTCGGTGTTGGGTCGCCGGCGCAAGGAGCTACGTGGGTTTGGGAGCGGGACGTCGGTACGAGCGGAGTGCGGCTGATCTCCTATTCGAGTCGCTTCGCAAGATCCGGAGCTCCACGGGAAGTGGCACCGGCCTCTTCGGAGCCGCAGGTTCGACGAGGCGGGAAGGCCGCGTGCGCTACCAGCCGCCTCCGCCTCCTCCTCCGAAGCCCCCGCCGGAGAAGCCGCCGCCGAAGCTGCTTCCGCCTCCCCAAGCGCTTCGCCCACTCGATGCGGCCCGTGGGGCGGAGGCGAAGGTCCTGTTCATCCCGGCGGACAGGTGCCAGAGCGAGGCGGCGAAAAGGTGGCCGCGAAAGACCGGCGTCGAGCTGACGTACCATGACGGAGGTTCGTTCAGCAGCCCCTCGAACTGCTCGGTCCAGATGGTCGTCAGGTTGAGGGCAATCGCGTACGGGAGGAGGCGCTCGAATACTTCCGGGCTCTTCTCCGGGGCGTTATGGAATTCCATTCGCTCGACCTCGGCGAGGCGGATGTATTCGGATAGGCCGAGGATCTCCTCGAGCGCGCCGACCCCCTTACGGGTCTTCCGTGGCATGAACGGCGAGAACGCCAGGACCACGAGACCACAGAGAGCAACTGAGATGCCGAGGACGAGAGACGCGTACGTGATGCCGAGTGCAATCCCTCCTCCGAGCCCGATCAGGCCGAGTGTCCGGTACGTGCCGCGTGTCCGTTCCGGGTTTCCGGCGTAGTAGTCGGCTTCGATCAGTTCGGAGTACAGGCGGGACTTGATCGTCGGGAGGTGTTTGTAGAAGCGGCTCTCGAGTGACGAAAGGGTTCGCTCGGTCTCGTCGCTTGGGAAGATCGCCTCGAGGACCGCTCGTTCGCTCTCCGCGAGATCTTTCGCATCGGGACCCAACTTGACGAATCGGTAGTCGAGCGGGCCGGAGCGTCCGAGAAGTCCCTTCACTTTCTCGACGACTCCCGGCTCTTCGTCGCGGATCTCCTCAATCCGAAGGTGCCCCTTGACGGCGAGGCCGACGACCATCGCCGAGATGTCGCGGAGGTCGATGCGGTCATCGATCAGGACGCCCGCGTGCCCCGGATGCATCCCGCGCGGGGGGACGAAGGCCGGAGCGATGATCCCCTTCCGTGGATCCCGCCCGGTGCGAAACCAGATGGCGATCATGACGAGGAGCGCGACGATCGGAAGGGCGGCCGCCTTGTTTGCATCGAGGAAGCGAAGGACCTTGGATGCAGCCGAGGGGGGCGCGACCGGGAGCGCGGAGCGCGGGACGGAGATGTCGATCGTGAGCCCTTCTCCGGGGCTGAATGGGCCGCCGGCGAAGCTCCATCGCCCTTCGGGGTCGACGGTCGCCGCGCCTCGCGCCGACTGGCCGGCGTAGCCGACGTAGGACGTCGTCGCGACTTCAGACGGGTCGACCGAGGATGGAAGGCGGACGGTCGCGGTTGCGGCACCGATCGGAATCGACCAGTCGTTTCCGGTCACATTCCAGTACAGCTGGAGGTACTCGTCGTGAAAGAGGAGGACTCGATCGACCGTGTAGCCGATCACGTAGGTGTGAGCTCCGGTGATCGTTCGATCGGGATCTCCGATTCGAAGGTACCGGTTCCGGCCGCGCCGCTTCGAAAGGACGGGAACAGGGCCGCCGTCGAGAGCGACCCGGTCGAGATCGAAGTCGATCGTCAGATTTGCCCCCGTCGACGGGACGCGATAGGAGACCGGGATCTCTCTCTCGATTCCGTGGTGCGGGGTGAGGAACGAGACCGTGATGGACTCGACAACCGTCAGGCGGCCGTCCTCCAGCAGCTCGATCTCGGCGTCGAATCGATCAATGCGAAGGGTCGCCGATGCCGAAAGGCAGACCGCAAGGACGAGGGACGCGGCGATGACGGCGCGGCGCATCACAGCTTCACCTTCGGCTGGGTGCTCATGTCTTCCTCCGGGAGCGCGTAGAAGTCGCGGGGTCTGAATCGGAAGATCGCAGCGACAAGCATTCTCGGGAAGGTCAATACGGCCATGTTCAACTGACGGACGACGGCATTGTAATAGGCGCGCGATCTCTGGATTCGGTCCTCGGCGTCGACCAGCGTCTCCTGCATCCGGAGAAAGCCCTCATTCGCACGAAGCTCGGGATAGGCTTCGGCGATTGCGAACAAGGGGAACAGGGCATCCTTCAGGGCGTGCTCGGCGATCGCTCGATCGCCGGGTGTCTCCGACTCGAGAGCGTCGGCTCGGGCTTCCGCGACCCTGCTGAAGACTGCTTGTTCGTGGGCGGCATATCCCCTGACGGTCTGGATCAGGTTCGGGATCAGATCCCAGCGCCGCTTCAGCTGCGTGTCGATCACCGCCCAGGACTCCTCAGCCCGGACACTCAGACGCGCGAGACGATTGTAGGTGTAGACGAACCAGAGCAGAGTGATCACAGCGACTACGATGAGGGCGATCGTTGTGCCCATCCGTCCTCCTTCGGGTTCAAGATTCTAGCGATGGCCGCGGGCGGGACCAACCGTGACCTCCATCGAGGTGCGTGAGGGAAGGAGGATGCAGATCTCCATCGGCGGAAAGCGCCGTTGCAGACGGAGATCCAGG
>Ga0180431_10005081_pt1 | contig 16176 bp, 14 predicted proteins | sample SS_ome_11_FD_132459 | JGI IMG/M metagenome (GOLD analysis project Ga0180431, IMG submission 132459) | Hypersaline lake sediment archaeal communities from the Salton Sea, California, USA - SS_1_MS_1 metaG | ecosystem: Environmental > Aquatic > Non-marine Saline and Alkaline > Hypersaline >... | reverse complement strand
TCGTCGACGTGGACATGGTCATCGAAGGAGACGGGATTGCGCTGGCCCGGCGCCTGTCCACCGAGCTGGGCGGGCGGGTGATCCCCCACAGGCGCTTTGGCACCGCCAAATGGCTTCTCTCGCCGGGTGTGTGGCGGCAAGTCGGGGAGCACCTGCCCCAGGACGGGCTGCCACCCAGCATCGACTTTGCGACGGCGCGCACCGAGTTCTACACGTATCCGACGGCGCTGCCGCAGGTAGAGCGCAGTTCGATCAAGCAGGACCTGCACCGGCGCGATTTCACGATCAACACGCTGGCAATCCGGCTCGATCCCGACCATTGGGGGGAGCTCTTGGACTTTTATGGGGGCGAGGCTGACCTGCACGACGGCGTCATCGGCGTCCTGCACAGCTTTAGTTTCGTCGACGATCCCACGCGGATGCTGCGGGCCGCTCGCTTGGAGAGCCGCCTGGGTTTCCGGCTCAACCCCCGCAGCGAGCAACTGATCGCCGATGCATTGCCGCTTCTGAAACGGGTCAGCGGTGACCGTATCCGCCACGAATTGGAGCAGATCTTTGGCGAGCCTGAGCCGGAACGGGCACTTTCTCGCATGGAAGAGCTAGGCGTGCTGGCCCAGATCCACCCTGGCCTGCACTGTGACCGCTGGCTCACGGCCAAGTATCGTGCCCTGCGCCAGGGCCTGGAACCTGAAACCTGGGATCTGAAACCCAAAGATATTCATTTCCTCTACCTGGCACTCTTGTCATACCGGCTGGGCGACCAGGCCTTGAAGGATTTGCTCGACCGCCTGAAGACAAAGCGGGACGACGCAGACGACCTGCATCTCCTCCTCGACCTCCAAAAGACGCTGCCTCAGGTGGGAAAAGAGCGCCGCCCTAGCGCCGTCTATGGCTTGCTGGAGCCATATCCAGCCCGCGTTCTGGCCGCAGCCTGGATCGCCACGGATCGTAAGCGGGTGCGGGACCGGCTGCTGCGCTATCAGACCGTGTGGCGGCTGGTGGAGACCGAGATCACGGGTGACGTGCTGAAAGCGGTCGGGCTAAAGCCCAGCCCGCTGTTCGGGCGATTGCTGAGAACGCTGCACGACGCACGGCTGGACGGTCGGGTGAGTACTCGGGAGGAGGAGGAAAAGCTGCTGGAGCGGCTGTTGGAGGAAGAGGGAGACAGGGTGACAAGGGGACAAGGGGACAGGGTGACAAGGTGACAAGATGACAAGGAGAGGGGGGATGGGAAAGGAGGCCGGCCAGGGATAGACGGGGCGAGAGGAGGCCGACAGGAAGTCAAAGGACAGAGAACGGGGCCTCAGACCAGGGACAGGAGACATCGGACATCGGACTCTGGACTGTGGACTTTCGACTTCGGACTCTGAACTTTGCAGGAAACAGAGGAGGGGTATATGGACAAAAAGGGAGGCAGGCAACGAGGGCCGGCGGCCAGCCACCTGGTCGAGGGACAGCCGATTCGGGTCGGGGCGCGCGAGCTGGTGCCAGTAGTACGGGTGACGACCCACGGGCAACGGCGGGCGCACGTGGGCACGAACGAATTGGCTGGACGGGGCTGGGGGTTCGTGCGGCTGCGGCCGGTCGCGATTCTGGAACGGAGTGCAAGCGGAGAGCGCCACATTCCCATCCAGGACAGGACGGTTCAGGCGCTCAGCGGATTCCTCCTGGCGGCGTTTGTCATCCCGCTGCTGCTGGGGGTAGCGGTTCGGCTGGCGCGCGGACGGTAGAGACCAAGAAGAGAGTAGAGATTGGAGATTGGAGATTGGAGATTGGAGATTGGAGACTGGAAAGGAGGATAGCTATGGAGACAGAAGTTCAGGATTTGCTCGACGCCCTCGCGGATCTGCGGAACAAGGCCGACGTCAACTCCGTGTTTGGTGAACCCACGACGGTCGAAGGGCGGACCGTCATCCCTGTCGCCAAAGTAACCTATGGTTTTGGGATGGGGATCGGGCGTGGGACGGTGCCGGCAGCGGCGGATGCAGAAGAGGCCGCACAGAACGCCGCCGAGAAGGAAGGCAGCGGCGCTGGAGGTGGTGGCGGCGTGATGGCTCACCCTCTCGCTGTCATCGAAGTGACGCCCGAGGGCACGTGGGTGAAGCCGGTCATCGATGAGCAGAAACTGGCGCTGGCCGCAGGATTGCTCGGCGCGTGGATCGTCGCTTGGCTGGCGCGGACGCTGGTCCGGATCTTCGGCCAGCCGCGGTGATCATCTGAAAAAAGGGAGAAAGACGATGAAAGCACTGATCCGATTGGCGTGGGAGGCGCTCTTCCTCAGAGAAGACCCTTACGCCGAGATGCGCGATAGCTCGAACGCGGTGCTGCGCGGGCTGGGGATCGTCGTCCTGATCGCCGTGGCCGTGGCACTGGTCGGGCTGGTGGGGACGGCGCTGGAGTGGGCCACCACGCCGGACCTGCGCGAGATGCAGGAGACCGTGTGGCAGGGCCTGCAGAAAATGGAGTGGTACCAGGACCTGGAGGGCATCCCAGAGATACGCCAGCAGTTTGACTGGGGATGGCAGATCTTTCCTCGGCTATTCGGCGCACCGAACGTTGGCACGGCTGCGCTGCGAATCGTACTCCTGCCACTGCGCCTGGCACTGACGTGGGGCCTATACGGGCTGGTGGCCTATCTCTTTGCCCGGCTGCTGGGTGGGCAGGGAAACCTGGGCCAGACGTTGGGCTGCACGGCGCTGGCAGCAGCGCCTCAACTGCTGAACCTGGCCAGTTTCTTTCCGTACATCATCGTCGGCGGGGTAGTAGGCACGTGGACGCTACTGTGCAGATATGTGGCGCTAAAGACGTGCCATCGGCTCCGCTGGGGCCGCGCCCTGGCGGCAACGCTGCTGCCCTACGTCCTGCTGGCCGTGTTCGTCTCGCTCTTCTCCTGCCTGATCGGCGCGGCCGCGTCTTTGATCATTGGAGGAGGTACGTCACGATGAACGAGCTGCTTCAACTCGCCCGGGACGCGCTGCTGTTCAAACACGAGACCTATGTCGAACACACCGCCCGCGCCGACGCACTGAAACGCGGACTGACGCTGCTGGTGCTGGTGACACTGTTGGCAGGCGTCATCTCGCTCGTCGTGAACGTCGTCAACGGTATGCGCCCAACAGATTTCGATGCCAATATGCAGGAATTCGAACAGAGCCTGCAGACCTTTTTCAACAATGCAGGGCCGTTCCTCAATCTGCCCCCTGACTTAAAGAGAGGGTTCCGCGAGGGTCTCAAAGCGGCGCGGCCAGGAATAGAGATCGGCGCGCGCATCGCAGAACTGCCCACGCCGCTGCCCAGACCTGTGGGGGTCCTGCTCAGCAACCTGGGGGCATTCCTCTCTCTGCCCTTTAGCCGGCTGGCGGGCTGGGTCGGGTACGGCATCTGGGTCATGCTGGCAGCCAAGCTGATGGGCGGGCGGGCGACGGCGGCCCAGACACTGGGCGCGACTGCCCTATACGCCGTGCCACACGCCCTGGATATCCTGGGACCCGTGCCCTGCCTGGGGGGGCTGCTGGGATTGGTGGCGACAGTGTGGGGTATCGCCATCTATGTCAAAGCGCTGTCCGTCGCCAACGAATTCACCATTGGCCGGGCCATCGTCGCGACGCTGTTGCCTGCGCTGGTGATCGTGTTGCTGTCTGGACTGGGCCTGCTGGCGCTGCTCGTCGTGGGGCTGGCGGCCGGCTAGCGCCCATCACCAGGTAGCGGCTACCCAGCAAGTGGCCGCTACCTGGCAGGTGAGGCTTCCTTGTGGTATAATCTGTCTCGCACTTGCGGCAGTACTCTGTCGCTCACTTGCGGCAGTACTCTGTCGCTGACTCGCGACGGCACTCTGTCGCTCACTTGCGACAGTACTCTTTCGCGCACTTGCGACAGTGGTGTGTCGCACACTTGCGGCAGGAGGAAACTATGAAGCCACCGCTCGACCCCATTCTTATCCATATCACTTCAGGCTTTGGCATCCATTGGTATGGCATCCTGATTGTCACGGGCGTCATGCTGGGCGCTGTTTACGGATCCTGGCGGGCCAGACAGGACGGGGAGAACCCCGATCACGTCTGGAACGGGCTCATCGCCGCTATCATCCTGGGCATCATCGGTGCCCGGCTCTACCACGTCTTCTCCGAGCCTGCCGGAGGCGCGGTGGGCTGGAGCTACTACCGTGAGCACCCGGCCGAGATCCTGTACATCTGGCATGGCGGTCTGGGTATCTATGGCGCGATCGTGGGGGGCACGCTGGGGATCGCCCTGTACGCCTGGCGGGCGAAACTGCGCCCGCTGCAGTGGCTGGACTATGGCGCACCGGGACTGGCGCTGGGCCAGGCAATTGGCCGCTGGGGGAACTTTATCAACCAGGAACTATACGGGCCGCCGACCGAACGTCCCTGGGGGCTGATCATCGCCCCGCAGTATCGTATCTCCCCGTACAACGACCTGGTGACATATCCACCTGAGACCCTCTTCCACCCCACGTTCCTGTACGAGTCGCTGTGGTGCCTGCTTGTATTCATCGTGCTGGCGCTGATCGCGCACAAATTAAAGGACCGGCTGCTGGATGGGGACATTCTGCTCGGCTATATCATCGGTTACCCGTTGGGCCGTTTCTTCATCGAGTACCTACGGCCTGATGCGTGGATGGTCGGCCCCATCGCGGCTGCGCAACTATTCGCCATCATCTGCGTGGCGGGAGGGGTGGCACTGCTGGTCGTCCGGCACGCGACGGCAGGCCCTGCCCGGCAGTCGAGTGAGACGGCCATCGAGCCTGCTCCAGAACAGGAAGGGGAAGGTGCGGTCGAAACTCCCATCGATCCCACGTGATCGGAGAGCCCAACGCACTGTGGCATTGGGCTCTTTTCATTTGGTGGGCAGTCAGTGAATCGATCCATGACCAGGAGGACAGCCAATGACGAGGGGAGCAGACCTGTATCGCCTGCAATGTCTGGATCGCGATGGAGACGAAAGGCGACGGCGTCTGGCGGAGGTAGAGGCTGCATTGGGGGAGAGCGAGGCGCTGCTCCAGGCCCGCCGGTCGTTGGAGAGCGTCCAGGCGCTGGTCAAGAAGCAGGCGGTGAGCCAGCGCGACCTGGAACTGGAAACCCAGGGAGTCGCGAACAAGATCTCGCGTTCCGAGCAGCGGCTCTACAGTGGAGCAGTCACGAACCCCAAGGAGCTGACAGACCTCCAGTCGGAGGTAGCGTCACTTCGGCGGCGACGGCAAAAGCTGGAGGATGACCTATTAGCGGCGATGATCGAGCTGGAGGAAACGCAGGACGCGCAGGTGGATGCCCAGCGGCACCTGGATCAGACACAGGCTCAATGGACGTCCCAACAGACAGACCTGGCTGCGGAGCGGGACAAGCTCCAGGACAAGCTGGCAGAAATCGAGCGCATGCGGACACAAGTGCTGCCGAAAATCGACGCCGCCGATCTGGCCAACTATCAGACCTTGCGGCGCAGGAAAAGTGGTCTTGCCGTCGTCCAGGTAAGCAACGGGGCATGCGGTGGGTGCGGGCTCGCCGTGCCACCGAGCCTGGAATGGCAGTTGCGCCACGAAGAAGTGGGGACCTGCAGCAACTGTGGGCGCATCATCGTGCGCGTATGATGGCTGGTAGCAGAAAAGCCACGGCCCCCTCTTGGATGAGGAGGCCGTGGCTCGCGAAAGGAGGGTAACCACAAACAGCCTTTGATGTGGTCTCGGGGGGCGGGCTCCCGTCCCAACATCGCTATCATTTTACTGCATAAATATCGCTGCGTCAATAGTACCCAAGTACCGACAGTACCAAGGTACCATTTGCAGGGTTCACGACACGGTTGACATTCAGGACGAATGTGATTATTATAAGGCGAGCGCTTGAATCAGAGCTAGACCGATGTGGTCTAGGGAGACGGAGGTGTGGTCTTGGGGGAGCGAATCCTGATCATTGAAGATGATGCGGCTCTATCGCGCATGATGCGGCTCCAACTAGAACAGGCCGGCTATCGGGTCACGGTCTGTGGCGATGGGCTGAGTGGAATCCAGTCGGTCCGTGACTCTGATCCGGACCTGATTCTGTTGGATATTCTTTTACCCGATATCGACGGATGGGTCGTCTGTGAGCGGTTGCAGGAGATCACTGCCACACCGATTATTTTTGCGACCGCGTTGGGATCGGAGCGGGATGTGATCCGCGGACTTGAGTTGGGAGCTGACGACTATATGATCAAGCCATTTAGCTACAAGGAGCTTTTGGCACGCGTCAAGTCGGCATTGCACCGGGCGCGGCGCGCAGCCGCCCGCCAGCAAGCTGCCGGAACAGGAGGCGCTTTGTAGCCGGGAGAAGTCGATCTGCAGCCCCCCAGGCACTGATTATGCTCTGCGTCGACTGTTCCTCCTTCCTCTATCTATCGGGGCCAGCCCCGGCCCCTCAGCACTGGCGACTCGACATCACATCCGCGCTCATCGGTGCAGCGGTCACCCTGCTGCTGGTCGGACTGGGCTACCGCTACCGCAATGCACTGCGCCGGGGCTGGGAGGGCCTGGTGGCCCCACTGATCCGGCTGCGCAACCACGTACGGGCAAGCACCGAGGATCGCTACAGCCAACTGATCATCGCGCGGGCGCGCTCCCTCGTCGTGCCGCCCGGACTGGTCACCCTGGAGGATATCTTTGTCGAGCCGATTCTGTCCCTTCCTCCCTTAATCCCACAGTCTCTCTCAGAGATCGAACTCCTGCCCACCGGCCCGAGGACGCTCCCCCTGCACCAGGCCCTGGGCAAGCACCCCAGACTGGCGATCATCGGCGACCCCGGAACCGGCAGAACCACGCTGCTGGCCTACGTCGCGCTGGCCTGCGCCCGTACTGCGGGCAATGGAGGCAATTACGCAGCCGCAGGAGTGACGCTGGGGCCAGTCGAGGAACGACTGCCTCTGTACGTGCCGCTGCCGACGATCGACTGGGACCAAACCGAAGACGCAGATGGACGTGCGATTGATGGAGTGGAGAGGCTGCTTCGCGCAGCGGTGGCAGCCGTCGGAGGCAGCGGCCGGATGGAGGCCGCGGTGTGCCAGCGCCTGGAAGCCGGCCGGGCCATCGTGCTGGTCGATGGATGGGACGAACTATCGCCGCAGCAGAGCCAAGCCGCGGGAGCTTGGCTGGCCGAGACGGCGGACCGGTTACCGGCGAACGTATGGCTGGTCAGCGCAGGAAAGCGAGGCTACGGGCGGCTGACCGAGGCCGGCCTCGTACCCCTCACATTGGCACCATGGGACACAGGGCAAGTAGAGACATTGGCGAGGCTCTGGTTAAAGATCCGCGCCCCCGGTGAAGAGCTCACCCCACTCGCACTGCGCAGATTGGAGGGCGGCCTGCAGGAGTCTGCACGGGCAGGAGCTCCGCCACTGGAGCTGGTGCTGCGGGCGCTGGTGACCGACGCGGACGGCGAGGTGCCAGCCGGGCGGGCAGCCCTGTTCGAGCGCGCGCTGGACCATCTACTGTGGCAGGAAAAAGATCCCTGGCTATCCGATGCGTGCACGACCGTCCTGGAACAAGTCGCCCTGCGCCTACAGCGGGAGGGCCGGGCGACCGTGAGCCGCGAGGAGATTGAGGAGGAAATCGAGGCAGCGCTTCCCACAGCGGTAGAACAGCCGGCACGCGTGGCCGCTCGCGTCTTCCGTGCCCTCACCAGCACCCAGGGGCTCCTGCGCCCGGTAGGTGCCCATCGGTACGCGCCCGCTCATTCACTCTGGCAGGCATACCTGGCAGCTCGCCAACTGGACGCCAGCGGTGCCGAGGAACTCGTCGAAAGACTGAACGACCCGCTGTGGGATGAGGTACTCCGTTTCCATGCCGAACTCGGCGACATGGGACCACTGGTAGCCGCCTGGCTGCGCTACCCCGACGACATGTTCCGCACGCGACTGCGCAGGCTGAGCCCGTGGATCGGCGCGGCTCCAGCAGACGCCAGTTGGCGCGACGGGGTTATGGCCGTGTTGGCCCGCACGTTCCTTCAGCAGGATCTGCCCGGGCCAATCCGGCAGGCCCTGGCCAAAGCGCTGGCGGCGACCGGCGCTACAGGGCTGACTTACTTTTTCACGCAGGCCATCCAGCACCCCGACCCGGAAATCCGGGCTGCTGCTGCGCTAGGACTGACCCAGAGAGCAAGCGAGTCGGACCTGCCCGCGATCGAGACCGTGGTAGGAGATGAGAGCGCGATCGTGCGCGAAGCGGCAGTGCGCGGGCTGGCGCACCTGGGCAGCGATGCCGGGACGCACTGGCTGGGGCAGATCCTGATGGCAGCAGACGAAACACTCGGCCCACTCGCGGCAGAGGCACTGGCCCACCGCGGGGGCGAGGGCGTCGCTTTCTTACACGAGGCCATCAATTCGGAGAACGTGATGGCACAGCGGGCAGCAATCCTCGGGCTGGTACAGGTGAAAGCACGGGATCCGTTGGAGAAGGCCGCACGCGAGGACGAACAGTGGATCGTGCGTTCGGCGGCCACGGCAGCGCTGGACGAATTGGACGAACAGTCAAACATCACGGGCATCGCGCCTCCGCCCGAGATCGACAAGTTGCCATGGCTCATCTCGTGGGCGGCGTCGCGAGGTGAAGGGGTTGGGCTAGGGAAAGCAGCATATCAGATGCTGAGACGCGCGCTGCGAGAAGGAGAGCCCTCCATCCGCCTGGCAGTGGCACAGGTACTCGCCCAGGTCGGCCGTCCTGAAGACATCGAGCCGCTGCGGACCGCGCTGGCCGACACCGATCCCCTCGTCGCGGGCGAGGCACTGGAGGCGCTGACCGCGATCAGTGAGCGGTACGATCTGAGGATCGAGTAGGCGAGCCAATGGGGAACGGGTAGAAGAGGGATAGGTGCTACTGTCCCCGGTGTCAGAACAGGGCCACGATCAGCATCCTCAGCAGTTGCTCGGCCAGCCATAGCAGAAGCAGAGCGACCATGGGGGTGAAATCGAGCCCCCCCATCGGCGGTACGTACCGGCGCAACGGAGCTAGTACCGGTTCAGTGATCCGAATCAGGAAGCGCATCACCGGGTGATACATATCGATCCGGAACCAGGGTAGCAACGAGCGAGCGATAAAGGCCAGAGAATATAGAGTGAATGCCAAACTGACCAACCACAACAAGAGAGTCACGTGAACCTCCAGAAACAAAAAGCTACACTGGGCGCGGGCCGAAAATAGCACGCCCCACACGTACCATCGTCGCCCCCTCCTCGATCGCTACCTCAAAGTCATCGGTCATGCCCATAGAAAGATGACGCCAATTGTGGGTCGGGAAGCGCTCCCGCAACGCATCCAGCAGCGTGCGCAGGGTGGCAAAGACGGGCCGCACCGTCTCTGGATCAGCAACGAGCGGCGCCATCGTCATCAAACCATCTACCTCCAACCCAGGCAACGCCAGCATCTCCTCGACGGCGGCATAAAAGGTCTCCCGCCGCGGTTCGTCCCGCTCCCAACCATGCAGGTCGAAGCCGAACTTGGCTCCCTCACCGGAGACGTTACATTCCAACAACACCGGCAGAATCCGCTCAGCCTCACACGCAAAGCGACTGAGCCGCCGTGCGATCTTGAGCCGGTCCACGGAGTGGACATAGTCAAAAAGGGCCACGACGTCGCCTGCCTTGCGGCTCTGTATATGGCCAACCATGTGCCAGCTTGGCTGCGCTGCCGGAAGGGCAGTCCGCACAGCAGGAATCTTGGGCGCCGCCTCCTCGACGCGATTCTCGCCGACGTGGAGCACACCGGCCTCAAAGGCGTCCAGGACCTCCTCGACGGAACGGGTCTTTGTCACGGCGACGAGCGTTACCCCGGCAGGATCCCGACCGGCCCGGAGGGCCGCTCCGGCCATACGCTCTCGCACCTGTTCCAGATTGCGCGCGATCTCTATCATTCCAATAGTCCTATCACTACGCCAAATCGACCGGTGTGCCCGCGCTCGGCGCGGTGCGAGAAGAACTCGTCCACGTGGCAGGCAGTGCACATACCGGCATCCTCGATCTGCCCCACGCCCGCGGCGCAGAGTTGGGCCTGTACCGCACCGGGCAGATCAAGATAGGTTTGTCCATTCGCACGACGCACGACGTCGGCACCGGGCGGGCAGGCTGCCTCCACCGCCGTGACAACCTCCGGCCCTACGGCGTAGCAGCAGGGTCCGATTGTCGGGCCGATGCCGGCCCACACGTCGGCCGGATCGCAGCCCAGATCCACTGTCAGCGCACGGAGCGTCGCCAGCACAGATCCAGCGACGAGGCCACGCCACCCTGCGTGGGCGATCCCTACTACTTGCCGCACCCGGTCAAAGAACAGAACCGGCGCGCAGTCGCCAAAGCACATCAGCAGCGGCACACAGGGTTGCGCCGTCACGAGCGCATCAGTCTCCGGGAAGACAGAACCAAGGTCAGACTGTTCGACCACGCCGACGCGGGCCCCGTGTACCTGATACGGCCTGACGAACTGCCCCGGTGCCAACCCCACCGCCACGAGCGCACGCCGCAGGTTCTCCTCCACAGCCGCCGGATCCTCGCCATCGCTGCGGCACAGGTTGAGCGTGTCATATGGCGACCGGCTGACGCCGCCGATGCGGGTCAGGACAGCGTGGACGATCCCCACATCCCCATTCAGTCCCTCGAAGCGATAAAGGACGACGCCGTTTACGCGATCACGGATCATGGCCTACGGCTCCGTGATACGTGACGCGTGTTCCGCGTTCCGTGTTCCGTGAAACGCGAACGCAGGATCATACTCTTCACCCTCGCCCATTTGTCATTTGACATTTGTCATTGGTCATTGGCCATCGGTCATTGGCCATTGGTCATTGTGACGCAGTCACTGCCAGCCAAACCGCCGGTGCAGTGTCTCACGCAGCTCTTCCATTGTCTCTTGGACGTACGGGTAGGCCAGCCAGATGGTCGAGAGCCCGAACAGCCCACCGGTGATCACCCGCAGGACGGGTGTGGTCTCGTGCGGGCTGACAGAACCCTGAGGCCAGAGCAGGGCAAGCGCATAGGAGAGGAACTGGTACCCGCCGTCCAGCATCATGGGTACGATGCCAAAGCCAAGATAGGCCCACCAGGGAAGCGGAGGGACCTTCCACCGACGGCGCAGCGGGCCATATACCAGCCCAAAGATCAGAATGGCCCCATAGATGGCGGTATCGCGCTGGCAGAGGGCGACCTTGTACCCCAGCGCCTCGTTGCCGACGAACGCACGCACGGACGGGTCGGACACTGCATCCATCCCCACCCACTGAGCCAGTTCCGGCAGCGTGTAGGCGAATTGTGGGCCAAACAGGAACCAGGAGCGGAAGGGCAATTGGTGACACATGGGGCGGTAAATGGCGTGGATGACCAAAGCCGGTCCCTCGGCACCCAGGGCCATCAGCACAGGGGCCAGAAAGGGAAGACCCACGTACAGGAAAGCCAACGTATTAAAGACAGCCAGCCAATGCTTGCTAAGCCAAAAGACAAAGCGATCGGCCGCGATGACGACCCTGCGCTGGCGCTCGCCCATTGGGGGCCGGGACTGCGCCTGCCGCCGTTCCACCTCGGCCAGCACCTCGGCCGTGCTTGGTCCCACAGTGTTATCTGTTGTATCCATTACCGTTCACCAGGTAAAAGCTGCGGTGCAGCCTTCACAGCGCCTGATTATAGCACAAACAGCCTATCGCACAACAGAGCTCTTATCGCCCTATCGACTGCTTGACAAACGTCCATACCGTCTGGTATACTGCTGTTGAATCGGCACGTGTGATGGTCCAGACTGTATCTTGTACGCTATTGCGGAGGTGGCTGTGCAAGTGAGAAAAGCCGCTGTTCTCCTAGATTCGGGGATGGCGGCTTGTTGCTTGCCATAGAAAAAGGAGGTCCAAATGTCCAAGCGAGCTTTGATCGTCGGGATCAACAATTTCGTCAGGCCAAGTTGGCGGCTACGTGGTTGCATCAACGACACGATCGAGATGCAGGGTCTCCTAGAGACGTATTTTGGCTTCCAGGGCGAGGACATCAAGGTGCTGCACGACCGCGATGCCAGCGCTCAGGACATCCGCGACGGCCTGGCCTGGCTCCTGAGCGAATACGAGGGCTGTGGCAGCGACGTCCGGGTATTCCATTTTTCGAGCCACGGCACCCAGGTCGACGACCAGGACGGCGACGAGTGGGAATGCCTGGACGAGGTCATCGTGCCCTACGACCACGACTGGGACAAGCCATTCCGGGATGACGACTTGAGAAAGATGTTCGACGACATTCCCACAGACGTCAACTTTACCTTTATCGCCGATTGTTGCCACAGTGGCAGCATCCAGAAGCTGCCGCCCGAGATCGAGTTCTACCCCCGCTACCTGATCCCTACGGTGGACGTGGCGGACCGCATCCAGGAACTGCGGGACGAGCGCGACAAGGCCCAGAACGCATACGTCTCAGAGCATCTGGCAGAGATGCTCAAGGACGTTCCGCCAGAGAAATGGCAGGAAAAGATCAAAGAGTTTATCGAGCTCCTCCAGCAGCGCTTCCGTAAGGAGCACTATGGGGTCGTCCGCGCCGACCAGCACGTGCTGTTGGCCGCGTGCGAAGACCGTCAGACGGCGGCCGATGCCCGGATTGAGGGCGATTTCCGGGGCGCTTTCACCTGGGCATTGAGCCGGGCCATCAAGGACGCCAACGGTGATCTGACGTACGATCAACTCATCACAGGCGCTGGCTCCAACCTCCAGAACTTTGATCAACGGCCACAGCTCGAGTGCCCGTCTGAGCTCCGCAAACTCAAGATCTTTGCACCACTGACGTAGGGGGCAATGCCGGATAGAATCATCCGCCGCCCACAGCGACCTGCCAGAGGGTGTGTTTCAGCTTGGGGGCCAACCCTTGCGAAGGTTGCGAATAGGCCTGAGGACTGTGCGTTTCTCGATAGGCAGAGCCACCTTGGGCTCAAGAACTGCCACCGAACCTTCGCAAGGGTCCACTTGCCCCCGGGGTGAAATACACCCCTTGCCAGATCTGAGACGCGCCGTGGGCGGCGGACTGACCGTTTGCCTGCTCCCTGCCTACCGTCGTCGGAGGGACGATCATGCCCGATCCTGACAATCCCTTGAAAACCGAGTTCCAGTTCGGGAGTACAGCGGTCCGAATCGTCCAGGGCGACATCATAAAGGCAGGTGTATCCGTGGACGCCGCGGTCAGCACGGACGACAATTACCTCACGATGGGCAGCGGAGTGGCCCATGTACTCGCCACGCATGCTGGCCCGTACTATGTGCGCGCGGCACAGGCCCAATGCCCGGTGAGAGCCGGGACGGTGGTAGTCACAAAAACTTACCAACTCCCGGAACACGGTCTCGACGCGAAATATGTTCTGCACGGGACCGTCATCGACTATGACACGGACGACCTGCCGCTCGAGCAGCTCGTGTATCTGACTAGCGCCAACTGTCTCGAGAAGGCAGAAGAGTTGCGGCTGAAGAGCGTCCTCTTTCCGGCTTTTGCGACGGGGGCCGGGGGGCTGGATATGGAGACGTGCGCGCGCCGCATGTGCACCGCGATCAAGGTCTATCTGGCGCAGGAGCGTTCGGTCAAAAAGATCTATATCATTCTCTATCTCCCTGAGGAGGCAGTCGACGCACCAGAGTCGGCAAAAGTCGCCGAGATGAGATCCAGAAACCAGGGCTTTATCAGGGAGGCCAATCTGGTTTTGGGCGTTCCCTACGACCCAGCTTTGAACATTCACCAGACTCGAGATTTCTTCGGGCGCGCCGCTGAGCTGCGGCGACTCGAGGAAGTCATCACCGACAAGGTGGAGGGCAAGCGCCATGCAGTGATCCTGGGGGGGCCGCAGATTGGCAAATGGGCGCTCGTGGACCAATTCTACCACCAGGCTCAACCACCCGATAGTGCGCTGTGCCAGGGCCGGCGACTGGTCAAGGTGACTTTTGGCCATCTACACGTGAATACACCAGCCTCGTTCATCTATCGCAAGTTTCTATCGGCCTTGAGCAGGGAAGAGGATGATCCGGACGTCAGAAAAGAGATCAGACACGCGTACGCCGACCCGGACCTGGACTGCGAGCGGTTTCTGAGATTCCTGTCGGATCACTCAGGACGCTACCCCCAGGTGGTGTTCTTGATCGATCACTTGCCCCGCCTGCTGGACATGGAGAGCGAGGAGGCAGAGGATTTCCAACATGCCAGGGTGTTCTGGGGCGACCTCGACAGACTACAGGAGCGCGTGCGGTTCGTATGCACCGCCAGGCACGATAACCAATACCAGGCGTTGTTGGAACGGTTGGATCGTTTCACCGTCGATTTCAAGAAACGGATCGAGCTCATCGAGTTAAAGTGCGTCTCGGTACAAGAAGGCCAACACTGGGTCAACGAGCTGTTCCGGCGCTACCTTGGCCGGCGCGCCAGCAGGCTTGAACATCGCTTCTTCGAAAAAGAGGCCGGACGGCACCCCTACCTGATCAGCCTGGCAGGCCACGCCCTAATCAGCGCGCTGAAACCAGACATAGTGGCCAATCCAGGGAAGGAATACGACGACGCGCGCACGCTGGCGCCGTTCTTTCAGGCCGCTCTCAACACCATGGAGCAGCCCCGTCAGGCCTTCTTCAGCCTGCTAATGAGAACAGGCATCGACCGTGTAGACCGATTCGAGTTGAGCACGCTGGCCAAGGCCGTCGACATCGAATTGGAGCAAGCATCACTCGTCAGCGACGCAGCCCCTGGTGACCCCAACGCCGTGGCACGGCTGGCGGAACTGCAGGCACAAGGCGATCCCCGCCTGGCCCTGCACGGCGATCGACTGCTGCAGCTCGAGGCGCGGGGGTACCTGGTCGATGTCACCGAGAAGCCACAGTTTATGTCCAGATCCTTCGCAGTCTGGGAAGCAGAGTACTTTGGCATAAGCCATCGCAAGGTCAAGAGTGATGAGCCGGACAGAGTGCAAATCAGCCTCCTCGGCCCAGACAAGGACCCAGAGTCGAAGGTACTGCTGATCAAGACCCTGTTCCGCGGGCGCGGTGCCAGGACAATCACCGCCAGAACACCGCTTCGACACAGGGATGCATTCGTGCGGAATTTCGACAGCTACATCCGCAACGTCCTGCACCCGACGCGCTATCCCGACCGAGGCGAGTTCCTCAGCCTGGAGGCCGTGGGAGATTTCATCCTGGATTCCTTCACGACCGGCAGGATCAGGGGCTATCTCAAGCACCTGCCCCAGGGGGCCACCATCTTTCTGGAGATCGATGAGGCCTTGAGGGATATCCCTTGGGAGCTCATGCTGGAGCCCGTGTATGCCGGCGAGATCCCGTTCCGAATCGGCCGCAGCATCGTCAGCCAGGAACAGTCGGGCCGCGTCGCTCTACCCGTGCGTGGCGATGCCAAAATCAGAGCGCTGCTGATCGGCGACCCGACGGACAACCTCGATGAGGCCCGCAGGGAAGTCCAGGACCTGGCCCAGCTTTTGCGGGAAGACGGACGCTTTTCGGTGGAGGACGAGGACGTATTGATCGGCTCGCAGGACTGCCGCCCCCTGCATCTGCTTAACCGGCTGAGGAGCGGCGCGTATGGGCTGATCCACTACTCGGGCCACTCGGCGTTTGAGGGCGACCAGAGTGCCTGGATGCTCAAGGACGGAAGCATCAACACACTCGACCTGACGAGCAGCCTGCGGGATGCGCCGCCAGCGCTGGTGTTCAGCTCATCGTGCGAGAGCGCAGAAGCCGGCGAGCCCAGGCCGATCCGGTACGAGGATCAGACGTTTGACCTGCCCAGCGCTTTCCTCAAGGCAGGCGTAGAAGCCTACATCGGGACCTTGTGGGAAGTGGAATCCGCAGCCGCCAGACAGTTCGTCGAGGAATTCTACAGCGCACTCGTCAGCGGTGGGCACAACCTGGGAGAATGCCTGCGGCTCGCCAAGATGGCCCGCAAGCGGCGGGGGGATACCGTCAACTGGCCGGCGTTCATCCTGTACGGGGATCCGAGCACTGAGCCAGCCGATCTGTTTCCGGCCCTGCGCAGACCCAGGCCTCTGCGCGCCTGGCTGACCGAAACGTTGAAATTCTGACTCGACTTTTGCAGCACTTTAACAGCCAGATAATCCAGGCCAAAGGATTGCCAAGATAGCCAGCAGAGGTAACATGGGCCCAAGACTCAAGCAGGAGGTAGGGCCATGTTGCCACTGGTGGA